>JGI12405J12835_1000088_pt1 | contig 30670 bp, 23 predicted proteins | sample A23P3SouthBayCA_FD_12835 | JGI IMG/M metagenome (IMG submission 12835)
TTGACCTCGAGTCGACCGAAGGGCGACGCAACCTCTCAGTGCTGGGTGCAGGAAGCAAGCAACGAGCAGACGACGAGACAATCGGCGAGTGGGGCATCGGCAAGGGTGCAATCATCGCGAAGGGTGCCGTTCGCATCTGGAGTCACGACACCGCACTGTGTTTCGATTATCGCAATCGACGCAACTCTGGGCCGTGGGCAGATGTCAACGGGCGCGATGGCCAACTCGTGGACACTGAACATCATCTCGAGGGGATGCTCGTCGAGATCGATCACTACGAAGACGAAGTGCCAGACCCGGACAGCTACCGCTGGCGGCGCTACGTTCGCGATCTTCGCAAGCGCTTCGCATACGTGCAATCTCGAACGGGAGTCTCGGTCGTGATCAACGGCGAGCCGGTCGACAACGGCGATCCACTCGAGGTAGTGGCGGACTCGCCACATCCGTCACTCACACGCGAAACTGACGATGCGATTCTCGCACTCGAGTACACGCCCCACGAGGGGCTCGATATCTACAGCAATGGGCTGTACGTGACGACAAAGCGCGAGTACGGACTCGGTGGTGTGGTCGTCTCGAAAGGGAATCTGACGCTGAACTTTGCCCGAAACGACATCCAGTCGGGCTGTGACCGCTGGCAGCGGATCGACAGCGCACTTGAGCAGGCACGTGACGATCTGTATGCGGATGTCTCGGACGACCGGCTGACTGCCGAGAGTCGGGAGGTGATGATCGAGGCGATGGCGTCCGAGTCATCGGACGAGCAGTGGGCCGATCGCAAGCTGTTCCAGCTGGCGACCGAGTCCCGTATCAGCCTCGAGGAGATCCAGGCGGCCCCGAAAATTGGGTGGGTCGACGGAGCCCAGAAAGGAGCAGACAAGCTCGTCGAGCGTGGCTACGTCGTCCTCAATACGAGCGATGCAGCGACGAAGCGGCTTCGCGACCTCGCAACCGACGAGGACACATCGATAACGATGCCGGAGACGTTCGATGTTGGTGAGCAAGCAGAGTCAGAAGGAGTCTGGACGGGCTATCATCGCATCGAGGATGAGTCGCAGTTGAACGCTGACCAGCAGCGGTACCTTCGCTTCGCTCGAGTGCTCGCACGGGAGCTTGGGATTGAGCGGGACGTGTACTACGGCGAGGCGAGTGCCGATGCCTGGACTGACGGCAGGACGTACATCGTGATCACCGACTCGGCGGTGACGAGTCGCCAGCGTGCAATCTGGATGCACGACCTGTATCTCGTGGTGTTACACGAAGCAGCCCACGAAACCTCGAGTCGTGACCGACCCTCGCACGGACACCACTTCGAGAGCACGTTTCGGTCGCTTGTTGAGGATCCAGATAATCGAAGTTCGTTCGCGAAGCTTGTCCAGCAGATCGTCGACGAAGGATTCGAATCCGTATTCGACCAGTATGAGGTAGATCTCCAGCGGAGCGAAGGCGTCTCCTCTGGCCAATTTCGATAATGGGGCGGCGAGGTGGAAGACCGACTCGAGTCGAGTGCAGTGGCTCGAGGTTGGCATAGTGTGTTGATCTATCGATACGCAGGACAGCTCTTCGAAGAGCGGTCAACACTGCTCTTCTGGGGATGTGATCCGAAGTTCGTTCTCGACTTCGTAGAAGTAGCCTCGTTCGAGGAGTCGCGTAAGTGCGTGCTCGACGTCCCGTTGCTCGAGTGCCAACTCTGCATCGGCGGCCAGCATGTCGGTGGCATCGTCGTAGTCGATCAGCGGAACACTGTCTTCGCCATGGTCTGGCCGACATGCCTGCGTACACAGCCGGTCGTAGCACTCGAGAATCCACTCCGGAAGTGGTGGCCGTGGATCTGTGACGCGAGCCATTGCAGTTCTGTATGGTCGTTTTGGCAGTCGTCAGCTTAACAGTGTCCGTCGAATGCAGGTTTTGCTCGTAATTGAGTAAGGTTCCATCGGGAACTATCTCGGAACAGTTTGACTTCTAATCAGATCTGCTTCCTCGCTTTGACCTGACCTTCACCGGTTAAGACGACAAGACAAACCCAAAGAGAACGACGACCGCGAGCTGGTCGACTGCGTCCTCGACATACGTGGCGTCGTCGATGAGGTCCGGTAGACGCGGACGTTCAACAACCCACGCACGAAGAACATCGACGAGGCTGACGGCGAACGGATCTCCACGAGTCGGACAAACGTCCGGCCTCGATGACGTTCGACACTACCTCATCAGGATTGAGTGGTCACTCGGAAGTTCCCAACATTCTGAGTGAGCGGCAAGGACCGCTCCAAATGATGATCAAAGGCCGGTTTCAATGACCTTCCTCAGCCAATTGGGAAAAGGCCATTTCTCTGCATCTACAAGGAGCGAGTATGGCGGACTATCGTGGGTGGGTCAAAGTAGGTCTCTTCCTGAGTTCCTACATTCCCCTCTGGATTGCCATGGCGGTGAAAGCCCACGATGTTACATACCCTGTCTCCGGAGTCCCACTCCCGTGGGTCTCACTTCTATTCCTTCTCATCACACTCGCTTCTGGAATTATCCTTCGAGAAGCGATCACTATTCGCAAGCAGAAAGAACCGAAATTCCGTGACATTGAATCCTACAAGAGTCGCCATGATCTCCTCACCAGTTACCTCATCGCATACATCTTCCCGTTCGTTAACCTCAACTACACTACGTGGGAGAACTGGGTGATTTTTACCCTGTTCTTCCTAGTGCTAGCCGCGATTCAGATTCGCTCCACTCACCTGCATGTCAACCCTGTACTAGCTGCAATGGGGTACGACATCTACGAAATAGAGGACGGCAGTCGCGGGACCAACATGCTGGTTGCCGATCGAGACATCAACCTTGAGCAAGATAATATCACAGCAGTTGAATTGAGCAATCGGGTGTATATCACCGTAAGAAATAGGTAACTGAACTGTGGTCTCCTAGTAAGAAAGAGGGGACACATGACTGATATTACTGATCTGGAGGATGCAAGAACTTTTGCGATGGGGCATGGGCTGACTCGAGACATTATCGTAGCCCGCGAACAGGACTCGGATGATGGTCTCGAATTCGAATTTGGGGAGGTCCCGATCAATCAGACGATTGCAAATGATGTTCAGGACCTGGTGAACCGCCGTCTAAAACACCGAATCAAGGAGTATCAGGACGGGAAAAAGGAGCTTGAGGAATACTGCCTCTCGAACATCAATCGCGACCCGGCACCCATCCAGTACTATGACCGAGATGATTTTCCAATGTATGACTCAATGGAATCACTGGTTACGCAGAAAGTGTTCCCAGAGTCCTCTTACGAGGAACCTCGTCCTGACTTCCAAGCGATTCGATTGAAAAATGGTGATGGGAAGAAGCTGGTTGCATTCCGAAAGTACACGAACCGCCAAGTCATCAAAATGACCCGGAAAGGGTGGATGATGCTTCAGGGGCAAGAATACAACAAAGTAGATGAAGGTGAATTAGTCTCGCTCCCTCAGAAGATCGATGCGATATACTTTGACGGCCAGTTCTTTATTTTCAAACAGAGGAGCTTCGAGGATACATTTGACTGGGTTGAGGAACTCGAAAACACGGCTGTAGAGACGTTCAGAACTATCAAAGACAGTGATGTTCTGATTCACAACATGGGTGAATTCCGGGATCGAGTGTATAGCCATCGGACAAAAATGCGGAAGTTGTACGAAGTCTCTCAGTCAGGCATTACATCGGAACTTGACATGGACAAAGCGAAAGCGCTTATCGATGAGTTCGATTTGGAGTTAGAGGTCAAAGAGAATGGCAATGGGGAAGAAGGAATCATGATCCCAGATGGCCATCGCGTCTGGGACGTGATTCGACTATTCAATAACGATCATCTCGTATCTCCAGTTGATTCGTCACGGTTCCAAGTGTATGGTAAAGAACAGCGTTGAAACACAACTAGAGACTGATCGACGTCCCAATCAGTTAAATACCCTAGGCGAAGATCTCGGTCTCCTCAATTTTCCTAATCAGTAATCAACGACGGTATCCGGTCGGCCTCGAGAATTATTATCCGTATCGAGAGAGTGTCGATGATCTCTCGCCACTGTTCTAACGTGAAGTCGTCGCGCAATTACCCCGCCACTTTAGGGCAGCACGATTCTGCGCTGTCAGCACTACTTGATTATTGGGAAGACCAAGAATGGAGTTTGACGACTTGGTCAGAGTGGTGGAAGGGTGGATACGGAGTTGACGACTTTGCTAGGTGCTTAACTGAAACCACCTTCTAGGGAACAGGTTCCCCCGTTTCTTCATCAATCTGATTACTTTCTTCCTTATCAGCTAATTCATTCAACAGCGCCCATTCAAGCTTGCCAAGTGCTTTTGCGGCTGGTGAGTCAGTATTGATTTGGTACATCTTGGCATTTCCGGTAGTTCGTGTCTGAACTACCAGATCATAGGCCCGGAGATCATCAATATGTTCATAGATGGTACTTCGGTTCACGCCAGCCATTCTCGCGAGGTCGCTGATATTCACGTCATGGTTAGCTTCGGATAGCAATGCAGAGAGTATTTTTACTTTTGCGTGGTTACCAAGGACATCAGTTAAGATAGTGTCCTCGGCAAAGCTGTCGCTATTTAGGTCGCGTTCGGTTGAGCTTGTCATGGTTGTCAGAGGCACCAGCCCTAATCCCCATCTGTATGAATGGCTATTAGGGTGATTTTGCGTCGTCGTCACTTCCAAGTATTAGCCCTATCGTCTTAATACTGTCGGATGTAGTGGACAGTGATGTTGGATCAGTCCAACACCATTAAGTGGAGAGAGTTCGTAGTTCATTACGAGGTGACTGAAATATAGACGACGACGACTTGAAACTCAGAGTGGTAGAAAAACTACTTGATAAGCGGGCCACCGGCGGCAATAAATTCCAGGTGGATACGGTAAAAGGGTGGTTCCGCTCAGACGAAGAAGGTGACGCCGAGGATGCAATTCGTGAGATGCTACGTAACCCCAAAACCCCTGTCGAAGGCTATGGAGGTGGCGCTCGCGATAATATCCGTCTCACAAGTATCAGAGATGGATTAGATTTCCTCGAAGCGCACGGCTATGATACCGACAAGTTCTGGTATCTCGACTGAGGGGATTTCACTCCCTTGCCGTGTAACGGTGAAGTGATAGAAGATATTCGCGATATCATTCTTTTTCGCTTTTCGAACTAGCAGAACCACAGCGACTCCCGTTTCATGTGCTTCAGGTGGGGTTCTTCGTGCGGAGGTGAGGGTGGGGCGCTGTAATTTTTTGGCGCTGTCACCTTGGCGACAGCCGCTAAGGGTCTTTTGGACAAAGCACGAAACAACTACACAAGGGTCGCAGTGCCAACCTTGTACTCAAGTTACGCGGGATCGCCGACGGCGGGGAAAGTCCAATTGGTACCCCAGATATAAACCATCCGCCAGCGGGGGCTAACGGTCCTTCGTGACTACGGTCATCCCGACGTGATGTCAATAGCCACTTTTTCTTCCGACTGTGGACCCCATTCGTTTGATTAACACACCATGGGTAAACTCCAACGCCGGCTACCGAGCGAACACAAACCTCACCGGGGTCACCGACAATTCTGACAGCTAAGCACTCCCGCAACCATGCTGATTGGATTCTCCTCTGAGAGTTGCGTGTTACAGTTATCACAATGAACTTCGTCGGTTACGCCAGCACCAATTGCATACGGTGCACGTACAACGTCGGTCCGATTACCATCACCTACAGTGAATTTGATTTCTCCACGTTCGTACGTCACGAGCGTGAACGCAGTAGGTTTGGTATTCACTTCTATCGCGTGTCGGAGATAGATTTCCTGCTGTTTCTGAGTGTATCCCTGTTCTTTCTCCTCTAGAAGTTCCTTCAGTTCAGCTTCGAGCTCTTCTTTCTCGGCTTTAAGTTCCTGTCGCTTCTCAAGTGCCTCCACACGTTGTTGCTGAGACTCTGCGCCGTCGACGTCCCTAGCTACGTTCTGGAGACGGTTCGAAAGCGAATTTGTCTCATTGCGATGATCGTTAATTCGCTGTTCCTGAAGCTGCCGGTATTCTTCAAACTCTGAATCAGCAGCACGAGATGCCGACTGACGAATTTCGGCAATCTCCTCCTGAACTCCTTCTACAGCAGTTTTCTGTCCGGCAGCGATTGCGTCTGTCAGCTTATCGGGAGCAATCATCATATCGCTCTGGTCACTCCCTACAGTTACGTCGTCAGGCCAGCCCGATTTTGGGCCGAAAAACTCGTCGACAAGTATCTCTGTAACACCAGGGAGCTGATCCTTTGACTCAATGTCGATCGTCACAGCTTCCAAGAATTGGGCCTGATACTCGCTGACCGTCTCGACGTCAATGCGTACGAACACACAGATGGCTGTCCGGTCATAGTACGGACTGAACGCCGCGTCTACAACTTCTACATCACTCTCTACAATCCACAGAGGATACCGATAGTCGCCATCAATCATCGAGTCCGTCAGGGCGAGTTGTCCGACGGTGGCCATCGATGCCGCTTCATCGAGCAGCTGTTGTGCAAATTCGCTCTCCGGCGTGAGTACGCAAATAGAATCCTCTTCCTCGTCTCGTTTTTCACTATCCAGGGCAATTTCGAACTCGCGGCGGTCGCTAAAGTCGACGTCTACGTGGGTGGGTAATCGCACCTGCCATCGGTTTCCGTTTTCACGGATGGCCGCACCGAGGTCGTTCAAATACTCCCGAGTGAACGCTTCCAACGCAGATTGCGTCACTGCATGAGTCACGTCAGTCATCATCTGCCCCCAGATCGAAGCTTTCGAAGACACCGCTGTTGAACTGTTCGACCTTCTGTGAGAGATCCTGTTGCTCTTCGAGGTCAATCGCCATCGCGTCGAAGTCGTTCTCGAGTTCAACCTCGGAATCGGCGTCAACTAACCGTTCGAAGATTTCGTCTTCAAAGTTCGTACCCGTCTCTTCGAGGCGAGTCAGGATGGTGCTCAGTTCGCCGACGGTCTGTTGGAAGAGATCGATCTTGTGGTACAATTTATCTAGTACGTACTCTTCGATGGTGTCGTTGAGAGCCATATTGAAAATATAGACCTCTCGTTTCTGGCCGATACGATGAATGCGACCGATCCGCTGTTCGACTTTCATCGGATTCCACGGAAGATCGTAGTTCACCATGATATTACAGAATTGTAGATTCCGTCCCTCGTTCATCGCATCTGTAGAGACGAGGACGCCGCCGTTCTCCTGGAAATCCTCTACGATTTCTTCTTTTTCTTGACTTGAGTGGCCGCCATGAAACGCATGTGTCGTGTAACCCTCTTCTTGTAGCCCTTCGAGAACCTGCCGCTGTGTCGCACGGAACTGCGTGAACACGATCACTCGGCCCATTTCGACGTGCTCGCGGGCCTCTTCGACGATGTCGAACAGTCGTTCCTGTTTCGTGACAGTCTCGATGGAATCAATTTTGTCTTGGATCGTCTCCAGTTCCTCTCTGTGGGTCAGTTCATTTTGCTCATATAATTGCTTCTGGATCGTCCCCTCGAGTGCGGCGGGGCTACTGACGACTTCCTTCTGGAGTAACATCAGGACCAGCTTCTGACCTTGATCCTGGCTGTACGCGCCACGGACGTAGTCGGTGACCTCGTTGTAGAGTTCTTTCTCATCCTCGCTCGGCTCAAATGTTCGAGTATCGATGATGCGGTCGGTAAAGTCGATGTTCGTCTCCTCACGACGGTTTCTGATCATCACTTGCCCCAATCGGCGTTGGAGTTCGTCGCGGTTTACCAGCGTCTCCTGATTGCTGTTTATGAAGTACTGATGGAACGTGTCGCGGCTGCCAAAGAGACCCGGGCGAAGCAGAGAAACGATATTGTAGAGATCGGTGAGTTGATTCTGGATCGGGGTTGCCGTGAGAAAGAATGCGTAGTCGTAGGTGAGCTTATCGATGAGGTCGTAGCGATCGGTCTCCTCGTTTTTCACGTAGTGGGCTTCGTCCATGACGAGAACGTCCCAGTCTCGAGTGAGGACCGTGGTCCGGTGTCGGTCGCTCTTCGCGGTGTCGATGCTGGCAATGATGCGATTATGTGCGTCGAATCCCTGGAACTCGTCGTCGTAGTTGCAGACGAACTCGAGTCCGAACTTCTCGAGGAGTTCCCCTTGCCACTGTTTGGCCAGCTGCGCCGGGGTGAGGATCAGAACCGAATCGTCGGTCTCGCGGTAGTGCATCTCCTTCAGGATCATGCCCACTTCGATCGTCTTTCCGAGGCCGACTTCGTCTGCGAGGAGTGCCTTCCCATCCATCTCGAAGAGAGCTCTGTGGGCAGCGTCGACCTGGTGTTCGAGGAGTTTGACCTCCTCTTCGTCGACTCGGGAGAGCGAACGTAACTCGGTGTCCGGCTGTCCTGCAAGGAGGCGATTCGCCACGACGGTCTGCCGGTGGAAGGGAAAATCCGCAATCTCCGAGGAATAGGAGTCTACAAGATCGTCTGGGTCATCGTGTGTGACCTCGATGTCGACGAGGTCCTGCTCGTTCATGATATCAAAGGGACGGGTTGTCCACAAATAGATTTCCCAGTTACCCTCTTCTGATCAGTTTCTACTATCCGTCGATCAGTGTGTATCGATCGTTCGGTCCTGTAATTTGAAGTATGTCATCTCCAACTCCTGGAGAGTACATTGACATAATCATTTTGGTTGACTATTGATTACTTCTAGTTACAGTGAGTATTCTAGTGGAAGATGCGGAGAATGCGATCAAAGACCATCTCGATTCCTCACGATGGTTGGTTTCGAGTAGCGCCTTTGAACGACATGGAGAGATCCGCGAGTGCGTCCGACACCAATTATTCGTGCGTGCTACAGTGACCGCTTCCAGTTCTAGATCCGTCGAAACGGAGTCACGAAGGTGGCACCAAACCGGCAACCAAAAACCGGTTCAGTGCCTTCAAGATCGGCTTCTTGAGGATCCATTTTCGGACAAAACGACGCATAGGGTCCCTGATCCTGCGACAGAAGAAGAAATCCCCTGTAACGCGTGCGCGAAATCGGGGCAGGTCCAGTGTTACGATTGTAACGGGAACGGACGGGAAAAGTGCCGAAAATGTGATGGGAGTAAATTTCTGACGGAGTCACAACACTGCCCGATCTGTGACGGAGATTCGGGGAACAGGGACTGTCCCAAGTGCGATGGGAGTGGACAGCTTACAACCGAGGTCCCATGCTCGCACTGTGATGCAAAGGGTCACACCAGGTGTCATGGATGCAGCGGAACCGGAGTGACTGACTGCGAGAACTGTGACGGAAACGGATTCCTCTGGCAGTTCGAAGCCGTCTATTTCGACCTGAAACGTGACGTCCAGCTATCGGAGACCCCTTTCTGGTGGGGCGATTCGAACCGCGAGTTTGCGAACGGAATTGACTGGTGTAAAGACGACGTCCACATCCAGGAAATCGCAGAACACAGATTTGCGATTCGAACTCACTCGCGCGAAGCGGTCTACGTCAGGTTGACGTTCGGAGACGAGTCCTACAATGCTGCCGTTATCGATCATGGTGATCAGCCGACTGTCGTATGGGATCCGGAAACGTCGTATCCGCGAACGTCGATTCGACGGAAACTCTCGGATCTAAAATCCCGCGTTCTCTGGTAGCGATTTTCTTTGGAAGCGACGTACGGGCCGGTGCTCAGGGGAATTCAGCGAAGACAGTGAGTTCTATTCGTCAGTGTAGTCGAACAACGACGTATCGACGCCGATCATATCCAGATAGGTCGTCACCGGTCCCTCGATGAGACCTTCACAGAGTTCCGTGAGTGAATTGGAGTTCCACCGCTCGAGGTACTCAGTGACAGTGAAGATCTCCTCGAAGAACGGCAGTACGTACACCGCAGTTCCGATGTACAAGGAAGTTGGCGCGAGCGCACCTCCGCTGCATCACGACGGTGCAGGCGCGGGACAGACTCGGACTATGAACGACGCGTTTGCCTCACTCGAGGACCGAGAGTTTGATCCGAAAACTCACGGCGCGCCCGAACTCGGAAAAGACTACACGCCGCCTAAACCGAAGCGATCCTCGAGATCGAAGTCGAAGAAGTCACTCAGAGAGATCGCACAAGGCATGGATAAGACGGAATTCACCGAGAAACAGCAGTCCGATTAGTCCACGAACATTGGTAGCCGGCAAGAACGCTTGCCCGAGATCGTCTATAACCTAAGATACACCCAGAGCGGAATCTGAATGATTGGCTTGGCTCCGTCAGTAACGACAGCGACTCCATCGTCCAGCGTTTCTCGAGCATTCGTCAACACCACACCAAACGCCGGCTCGCCATCAAGCACAGACGTTCCGTCATTGTCGAGTGACCCGGCATACTGCTCATCCTGCACGTACTCTCGGCGCTGCTTCACAAACGAATCCGGCACGGAACTGTACAGCAGTTCGTCGACGCGATCCTGCTCGCTCTCCCAGGCGGTCCCCTCAAGGAATTCTTGGAGCGCATCGAATCCAGCGGTATCGACACTCCGCTGGAGTTCACCGAGACTTCGATTATAGGACCAGAGTATTGGAACAGGAGTACCGTTCAGTTTGAACACGAAGTCGACAGATCCCTTCGAACCAGTCCAGAACTTGACTACACCCCGCTTCGGATCGTGCGGATGGTTGAGTGCGTTCGATAACCGAATCGTATGGTCGAACGCAACTGCTTTCGCCAAGGCCTCGTCTAGCCCGGGCTCACGCCGGAGCACGTCATTGAGATCATTCCGGCAGAACGCGTTCGTGATACCTGGATCCCGCAGGTAGAAGCGGAGTTTCCGCGGTCGCTGGTTGTCGTACTCCTGAGCCGCCGAAAGTAGGTGGAGTCGTGAGAGGACGCTGAGATACTTATCGCGGAGGGTTCGGCGGTCGATATCGAGAACGTCAGTCAGCTCGTCGAAGCGCACATCCCTGGTCGGATGTTCGTGAGCGGCGAGAGCACAAAACCGCTCTAAGCCGAGCGCGTCCTTTACTCCCCCGAGGTTTGTCGCAGCGTGAAGGAGGTCGGTTCTGAAGTCCGTGAGTAGCTCTCGCTGATGGGATTCGAAATGGATATCATCTCGTCCACGGATTATGTCGACAAACTGCTCTTTGTCAATCGAGACACCGTCACCGGCGATCCCGAGCGTCAGCATTCCCCCGCTCGTACAGTAATTCGCGATCTCCCGCCGGACCGTCGACGGGTCAGCAATTGCGTCGCCGTTTTGGGCTTCAATCTCGGCTACGAATCGGTCAGCGTCTCCCGCCTCGATAGCCTCCCGTAGCGCCTCCCGAGCCGCGCCCTCATCGAACCGCTCGGCCGATGGCGCGAGTTCGATATCCCGGTATCGCATCTTGAGGAAATCGGAGAAGCCCATGGGATACAGCTCGCGTATCTCACCAAGTGATCCCTCATTCACCTCTGCAACGGCGGTCTCCTCGAATCGTTCCCGTACGGCACCTCTCGAAAGCGCCGTGAACACGATCCGGCGATCATCGTGCTCGGCGATCAAGTCTGTAAGGAGGCGCTCCCAGCGGCCGACATCTTGATTTCCGCGTTTGTTTGGGCGTTCAACCGTATGGAGATCATCTAACAGGATGTAGTGCGGGGATGACCGGGGGTGCCGCAGGATATGCGTCTCGAAGTGATCCACGGCTGCTCGGAGCTGGTCTTCCGGCTGAAGTTGGAAGACCGGATCATCTCGAAGGGGGATGTACAGCACGTTCGATGGGGATACGAGGTGCTCTTGAGCCTGCTCACGCCTGTCTGAATCTCGAACGAACTTCTCTACGAAATCCGGATCGATATGCGCAGAGGCCAGTTGCTCGAGGAGAGCGCTTTTTCCAGCCCCGTCAGGGCCGGTTATGGGAATCAACCGCCGGTGCTGCTGATGCAGATCGTCGTATGTTTGGTAGAAGATATCCTGGAGCGATGAATATTCGCCAGTTAGACTCGCCTCTCGACCGTGCTCCCACCACGGATTGTATTCTTCAAATCGCTGAATGAGGGTGTGCCCAGAAGAGAATGACTCCGAGTCGAATGTCATGGGATCCGTCTCAATCCTACGATTAATCTACATAGGTATGTTTCTTTGTATTTGCCCAGCTCACGATCACACTGTTCATATCCAAAGTCAATCCGGCATCTCTGATTGGTTACCGACGACGCGCAACCAAGATCTGTCACCTCACTACTAAGTGCGTTTCAGACATGGGCTATGTATGGCGATTCAGACGACTCGCACTTACGTTGGTTCCATCCAGAACCACGAGCAAGTGCAGAGTAGTCTGGACTCGCTCGGATTCGCCGCCTCGAAACTCTGGAATATCGCACGGTGAACGACCGCTCGTATCTGGGACGAAACCGGGGAAGTCCCACAGGATGGCATCCTCAAGTCATACCTGAAAAGTCACGAACGATACCCATCGGTACACCTGTTCGACCGCGAGAGCGGGACGTTCAAGACGAGAGAATAGGCCGTATCGTAGACCAGCAAATATCCCAACTCACGGAACGGGAAGCTCCGGTGTGTACGCTGGAGAGGATGTCACACATGTTGTTTTATGGTATCCCCCTGATATTCTCCAACTAATGAGTAGCGGGAAGCCAAGTTTCGAGAACTACGACCGCGGGGAGGCGGAGGAATTTAGCGGAATTATTCGGAATAATGTGGCAGTTGCTACCGATTTTATCAACCGAACGTCTGATCCCAAAGCAATTCGATACCTAGTCGACGAACTACAGATCGATGGCCGACGATCCGGTGACCGGGAACAGGTGAAGCAGGCAGTTCTCACGTCCACCGTCACCCCATTCGAAGTCAAACAGACCGTCGCCCAACGGAATTACAATCTGGGCGAGACGCTCGTCCCGGACACAGTCAAGAAAAACGCCCTCACCGCTATCGAAGTCGGGAAGCCAATCGTTCTCTACGGCCCGACTGGTACCGGAAAGACCTATTTCGCAAAGCAGCTTGCACTGGAGGCGTGCATCGACTACTCCATCCATACCGCGACGCCAACATGGACACCTGCGGACATCACCGGTAGTATCCAACCGGAGACGAAGGACGGCGATATCGAGTATCATCGACGAGCGGGCTGTGTCTCACAGGGTATCCAGAAAGCAAACAAGTATCAGGATAACTGGGGAGTCATTATCGATGAAATTACCCGGGCAGACATCTCCCAGGTGTTCGGTCCGCTGTATACCGCCATCGAGGACGAAGACCAGGTGATCTTCCGTAATGACGACGGAGATCCGCTCACGCTCACCGACGACGTCAAGATCATCTGCACGATGAACATGTCTGATCGGACGGTGAATGAGCTCGACAATGCAATCACCCGTCGCTTCGCGATGATAGAACTCAGCCGCTACGGTGACGAGGAACGGGCCTCCCTGTTCGACCGCTGGATCGGAGAACTCGGATCCGATGTGGACATCGACCACGACAAACTACAGGAACTCTTCGAGAGCCACCACCAAGGGATCAATGCGGGGACAACCACGAGCGGTGAGGACGGAATTATGGAGTTCGGGCCGATGCACTACGAGGATATCACCCAGTTCCTCAAGCACGCCTGTGGGAACGGTGAACCGTACGCAGGTGAAGAAGACATCGCAGTCGGGCAGGCATTTGCGACCTATATTGCGCCTCGTCTACTGAACACAGCGGCATTGCCCCAGATTAATCGCCTCGCGAGTCACTACGAGACACTCGACAATCAGTTCGAAGCATTCGACCTCAGCCCCGCTATGGACCTCGCGAACCGGCAGGCAGAGGCTGAGGAACGCGAGATGGGCGTCAGCGCCTATGAGTAAGGCTGTCCGCTACGACTACGGTACGTCCCTCTGCTCCGTCCAGGAGAACCGAAAGCTCATCATCGAGGACTGCAACCCGGATACGATCGATAACGAACTTCGGGCGGCGAACTTCGTCCGGCAGGGAAGCAAATTCGTCAAGAAGCGGCCCCGACTACGGGCCCGATCCGGAGGAAATACTGAGACGGATACGCTTCAGGTCCTTTCGGTACGCCTCGTGGATGATACCCTCCACGTAAAGCCATCCGACATCGTCGGCATCGTGAGGCTCGTCCCAGGGATGAGTGTCCAGGTCGAACCCAAAGTCGATTGGGAGCACGTCATCCAGATGCTCCTCACGGTCTACGATATCGACAGGACGCAGTCCTACTACGGGGTTCCCCTTGACGAACTAGTGTCCAGCGGCATTGAGTCCGCTCGCATTATCGCCATCTTGGCAATTAACTACGTTCGCGGCATCAGGACAATTCGACGCGAGGGGTTCATTCGGAACCTCAATATTCGTCGCCGAAACGGATTCGAGGGATTGGGTTCAATCGATGTCGAGCAGACGCTAATGAATCACGCAACCGGGAACCCAGCTCCGACCTGGATTGAAACACAGGTGGAATACGCTAACCCTGTTAATTCAGCTATTCACATGGCCGGGAAGCTCCTCCTCAGACTGCTTCAGCAGGATCAGAATGGCCACCAGCATCCCCGTCAGGATGTGCTCCTTTCCATGGTTCACCAGGAGGTGGAACAGATGGAGGAATTAGGAATTCAGAGTAGTCAGAAGCAAATCGGCGGATATCGTCGGCTCTCCCTCCAAGATCTCCCCCGACAGCGCCATTACTACCGTCGAGCCTTCCACACTGCCCAATCAATTCTCTCTTCGACGTTGCTCGGCCAGGCGGGTGGTGGCCCAGAAGAGCTCCTCGTCGATTATGCGCTGAGCATGAATACACTGTTCCAGGATTACTCCAATCGGGTTCTCAATCGGAAAGTAGAGACCCTACACCGGATCGACTATTTGGACCAACTGTCGGGAGTTAAATGTGAATATGAGCCCGCGATCTATCCCTTTGCTGGAAACGCCGAAGCTCGTCATCAACCCGATCACCTCCTCACAGATGGGGAAGAAACGCTCGCAGTACTGGACTCCAAGTATTATCGAGCGGGCAAGAATCCAGCCAACGATTCTGGGTCTCGGTCGAGAATGTTTGCGTACGCTTATCTCACGGAGACGAACCGGATGGCATTCCTTTGTCCCCAGTATCGAAACGTTCGGCTTCCCGTACAACATACCGGGGCAGAAATAGAGGTCGTTTCGCCTGACGGGGAGTTCACGTGTGAGGACTACGAGGAAGGCATCCGAAAGTACATTTTGGAGACGCTCGCGATCACCTATCCTGAACTCCACGTTTTCGAGGCAACGGACGATGCACATCTCAGTCTCAGTGGTGTTTCAGAGGAGGCGCTCTCGGAGGTCCACGATACGGACGGCCCGTTCAGCATCAGCAATCCTGCCACGTTCGCTGACCGGGTCATTGCGGCGATCGCATTCGCGTCCTATGGACCAAACAAACCCGAACTAGAAAATCAGGGTCAGTGGACGAAGTCCCGAATCAAAGAGGCGTGTGCAAAGACCGATAAGGAAGACCATCCAAAATACCCACAACACGAGACGACGTGCGTCCCAATATACGATCCTGACGGGAATGACGACCATGGGACTGTGACTCTGCACTTCCTCAACACAGATCAGGAAGGAACCCGGGTAAGCACAGAGGGGCCATTCCCCCTGATGTGAGCCGCTGACGGGTGCTACACGCGAAACGGTGCAACGAGCCATCCCGAATCCCGCTTCTTGATTTGCCGACCAAAAATTGGCTCCAAGGAGTAGAACTCATCATCGATTTCCACGTCGAATGAGTCACCAGCACCTTGGACATCACCGTCGACGACGAATTGAATGGCGGGTAACGGGCGCTGGCTGTTGAGGTAATCCATCTCTTGTCGCATTGTGGAAACCAGCTGGTCACGAAGATCATCGTCTTTGGTAAGGACGTCCTCGAGTCCCGCTACGCAGATCTCGTCAGGGAGGTCTCGATTCTCGAGCTTCGTCACGAACTCCTCGACAGGAACTCGGTACTCAGCGGACTCTCGCTCGCCGCTAACGATGATGTTGTACATGCCCGCCACTGCATCGATATCACTCATGCCATCACGAACATCTCACAGGAGTGTAAAATATGTTAGTCTCTGAAGAGCCGACGGTACGTCTCGTCTCCGGTGATGTCCGCAAGTTCGGATGCAACGTCCATCATCGCTCCTGTGACCTCCAGTTCACGGCGGCCATCCCTCAGTTTGGTCTCCTCATCAGCGTCGTATCTGAGGAGCTGTACTCGTTCGAGAGCAGAGAGCTCGTCAGGGTCCTTGCCTTGGAGATAGGAAAGCCGTTGATCATCATGCCATCGTGATAGCGTGAAGCCGTCTGTGGTGTCGAAAAGCGCCCGTTCCAGGAGATCATTTGGGCTAATCTGGGTTCCTCTGCACAGGCGGTTCACGTCGTCAAGCGTGGGGTCCTCCATTATCAAAAGGCTCAGGTAGATTTCGTCAGGAGAGACGTCACCAGCGATGATGTCGTAGATCTCGGCGACAACATCACTAGCGGACATGACCGTTCCGTCACGGTGGACCTTTCCGTGATGGTTGGAATACTCTCGGAAACACCGTCCGAGTTCGACGACACTGATATCGCCTTCGGAGATGGTTTGTCCTTCCCGAATCTCCTCTCGTGTCCGTTGAGCAGTCCTGTGCATCTGTCGTCGGAGCGCAGACCAACTGATCGGGTCGCGATCCGACGCAGGTCGTGCGACCACGATCACGCTGAAGCTGAGCTCGTCGCCCATTACGAACTCGCTGAGATTGGCCGAAATTGGATACGTCGCAGTCACGTCAAACCCTTCGTCACACAGTGATTCTAGGAGCATCCCCCAGGACTCTTTCCCACTGTGACGATACGTGAACGCGAGGATGCCATCGTCTTTTAGCACGTTGCCCATCCGCGAGAACGACTGCTTGAGTTCCCTCTCGAAGGTAGCCCCGTCTTTGTCGATAGCAGGATTCGCGACGATACTCTCTTTGCGAGGCGTCGTTTCGGGGCCGAAGCAGGGATACTCGTCGGCCAGAAGTAGCTGTTGCCAGACGTAGAAGAAGTCCGAGACCTCCGAATAGACGACGTTGTCATAGTATGGGGGATCAGTGATGATAGCGTCATATTCCGATTCGAGCTCGACGTCCCGGACGTCGCCTTGGTGGAGTGTGTACTCGCCACCGACCGGGTTCTCAAACGAAGTCGTCTCTTTGAGCTCTCCGTCCTCGAGGTAGCGCTCCGTCGGATGGTGGGCGAACTCGACGGCGTTGACGATTTTCTCCCACGTATTCTTGAACGTGCCTCGGCCAGCTCTGGTTCCCCAGACGTTGTTTTCCGCATATTCGACCTGGGGTTGGTAGGTGTTCTGTCTGAAGATCCCCTCGATTTTCGTTCCGGAGATATTATAGATGGAAAAGTTATTCTGGAACATCAAGGAATCGCTGAAGGCGAGGAGGAGATACTCCTTGATAGTCTGGTCGTCGACGTCATCGATTGCAGAGAGCAACGTCGAAAGACAGTAGAGCTGGCGATCATTGAACATGTCTGACCACGTCTCGTAGCCGTGACGGAAGACATCGTTTCCATTTATTCGAGACGCTGCTGTGATCGCGCCTTCGGGAATTTTGCCCTGTGGGACATACGCATTTAGGTCTTCTGCAGAGTGCCACGCTTCGCTAGTGCGATCGAACTTGGCACGGTCTTCCTCGGTCGCCGCTTTGTAACCCTTGTAGGTCGACCGCTCTTTGCCTTCATCCTCGCATGACCGACAGTAGTATTCGATCGCATAGAGCTCTTCAGTATACGACTGCCCGTCGGCAATCGCGTCCACAATAGGGTACTGCAAACCACACGACGAACAGCCGTAATTACCGCCTCGCGTCACTGGGCCGTTCGCTGGAACAAACTCGTGTCCGCACTCGGTGCAGATAGACTCACTACGATAATCATCGGTCAGAAAGACGGATTCACAGTCAGGGCAGTAGACGTTGTACTTGTCGTCGTCCTCGTAGCGACCGTTTGCGACGCGATAGTCTTTGAATAGCGGAATCGTCTCCTCACAGGACGTGCAGTCTAGTTTCCGTACCCAGAACGCATAGACGATGTCTGCAACGTGATCTTCATCGTGAGGGCAGGCTGTCTTGTAGTGGGACTGGAGTTCGTCAGCGACAGCTGTTCTGACATCCTCGAAGGCCCGTTGAAGCTCGTCAATATCGACCTCATGAGATTCGAGTTCCTTCTTGGAAATGAACCGTGCAACCGGATTCAGATCGACGCCGGTGACGTCTGCCCCAAAGCGGATGGCTTCCATGAGACTCGTTCCGCCACCCATGAACGGATCGAGGACAGTCTTCCCGTCGACGCGTACGTCTTTCGGATACAGCTCCCAGAGCGCGTCTGGATTAGTGAGACTGACCGCCTCCATGAGCTGAGAGACATCTTCAGCGGCGATGTCTTCTGAATCTCCGTCGCCGAAATCGGATAGATTCAGATTTTCCTGATCTGCATTGTGGATTTCAACGGCGCTGGGATCATCGACTAACGAGTACAGAGAGATCGCCCTGAACACGCTCCCGAGCCGTCTGGCCCACCACTTGTGCATGGTGGACAGCGGCCGATAGTACATCTTGGCGCGTCCCTCTCGATCAGCGAGATCGTTCACCTGCTCGATAGGGAACCCCCGTTCGATAGGGAGCGTATCCCGCGAGTTCGCATCCGGATCAGACATGGTGGATGGTGGCCCCGCTTTCGTATTTGAAGATTGGCGTCATTCGAACTGGATGGTGACGTCGATGCTCGTGGCAGACTCGGGGATGTTCTCCAGAATGTCGGCGACGATCTCGTGAGATTGTCCGAGTTCGAGTTGGAGATCCGTGTGTGCCTGCTGGAACTCAGCGACACCTTGGAGTCCGCCCGGTGCTGCGTCTTCGCCCTCAGTGTTAAACGAGAGCGATCCGTAGGAGACAGAGCCAGACTCGTGTGATTCGTTCCACTCCTGGCGCATCTCAGCTGGACTGTCGCCCTGATATTCGAAGGTCCAGCCCTCTTCCGGTGGGATACGGAAGCCAGCACCGGGGAACCAGTCTGCAGGATCCTCTGATCCCGTCGCACCGACGACGTAGTGCGGGTCTTCCTTTCCGAGGTTGGCGAGCAGGAAGTGCTTGACCGCAGCATCGGACTGTCCTGCCGCACATTCACTCTGGATCGACTGCACCTGAAAAGTGGCTTCCTCCTCGAGGTCGCCGATGTGGTTCAGGATGCGCTCACCGATGTCGTCAGGAACCATCGGGGCAACGACGACAGAGGTCGGATCACGATCGCCGAGAGTACTGACGTAGTCGCCCCCGGTTTTGAGTTTGTAGCCTTCGGAGAGGAGCGTACTCACCGCGCTGCGGAACGCAGACTCAGTGTTGTCCTGTGGGAGATACACCTCGGTGTCGTTGCGGATGGTCGTCAGCACCTGGCTGGTGTCAGCTTCGCCGGCGGCATCGACCGTCTCCTCGATGCGGTCGCGGACCTCGTTCGGGCCGATCGTCCCGGCGTCCGAGACATCGCGGAGCGTCGCGTCTGAACGCACCTTGTCGAGGATGTCATTGCCACTGACGAGGACGTAGTGGTCCTCGTTTGCCAGCCGCCCAGCAGCCATCTTGACGGCGTCTTCCGGGTCCTGGTCGTGGATCCACACATCAGTACGCTTGCGAAGATCGAGTTCGAACAGCTCTAGGTCGGCCTCCTTCTTTCCCGCACCAAACCGACTACGGAGTTCGGATTCGACTTCTTCGGTCGACCACTTCTCGACGTCGCTCTCCAAGACGAGTACCGTGTCCTGAGTCAGACCACGGAGTTCGTTCTTAAAGCCGCTGCCGTCGTGAGCGAGGATCGGCTTGTCCCCAAGCCCGTCCTCAACAGCATTGACAACCGCCTGGACGCTTCCCGGGATGGGATACGTCGGTTCCATCAGGAACTGCTCGTAGATGTCATCGATGGTCGTCTCGGAGCGGCTATCGAGGCGATCGCGGACGATGTCCCAGACGTGGCGCTGGAGGTCGAAGGGATCCGCTTCCGCCGCTGCGGCGATGTTACTGGCGTTCAAAACGGGCTCGGTGGCGACGAAGTTCTCCAGCGACATCTCGGCCGCGTAGTTGAACTCGTTGAGAAGGTCGTCACCGTCAATGATTTCCCCGTAGGCGCTCTCTAGACGCTCGAGGAGGTCGTCTTCGTACTCGTCGTGGAGTTTGGCGATCTCTTCGCGAATCTCTTCAGCGAGGTTCTCGTCCTCCTTTCGGATCTTCGCCCCGATAACCTCCTTCGCTTTGCCGAGGAACTTCTCCTGCTGCGAGGTGGGCGAGATCGTCTTACCGTTCTTCGGTTGGACGAACACCAGCGTGTTCCGCCACTGTCGACCGGCGGGCTGGTTCTTGATGATCTCACTGACGCTGTCTTCGTCCCAGGGGCCGTTCTTCACGACGGTTTTGATGTTCTGACTATCGGAGACGTTCTCGAGTTCGCCGTCGACGTTGAAACCGACTGCGTGTGCACCCGAGCCAAACAGCGTTTCGACCTTGTCGCCGACAAGTTCGATCCCGTCTTCGTCATCAACGTCACGGGCAGCGTTTTTTACGAGCGAGCGCGGGTTCTCATCCTCTCGGATGACGTAGCGGTCGTCGGAGCGCCAGAGGTGATAGACTTCTCCTTGGAGGCGCTCAAGATCGACGATGATGTCGTTGATGCGGTCGCCAGCGTGATAGGTCCCGATGACGATGTCGGAGGTGGTCGCGCCCTCAGCGAGTCCAGGCGTGAGCGAGTAGATGAGAACGGTACTGAGGATGGGCCGGCCGTAAGAGATGTCCGTATCGGCGAGGCGCTCCTTGATGTCGTCGAAACACCGGTCTGGACGGGAGTGCTCGACGTTGATGCGGGTAAGTTCGTCGTTGTACTCGACCGCGTCGACCTCGCCGTGCGTGAGGAGGTCAGTATCCTGGTACTGGTCGACGAGTACCTTCGCGAAGAGATAGAGCATCCCTCGGGTCGCGCCAGACTCAGTCTCCGCGAAGTAGCGGGTTTTCAGCGAGTCGATGAGAATCGGGTGGAACGGATAGGTGTCGTACATTTCCTCGCGGAGGCCGTCCGGAAGGTCGACGTAGTCCGTATCCGCGTAGGCTTCGATGTACTGGTCAACGAGCGTCCGCATCGCCGACCGGTCGTTGATAGAGTCGACGAGCCGGTGGCGGAGCACGTCGCGGATGTCGACCTGGTTGGACATGTTGACCTCGACGCGCTGCTGGCGCGACAGGATATCGTGGACGTCCGAACCCTCGCGCAGAACGGAAACGAACGAATAGAGTTCAGTATCGGGGCTCGTCGACGTTTCGAGTAGTGCCTGGAGAAAGCCCTTGTTGGCACCTTTCCGCTGGCCTTTGAGCGCCTGGAAAAAGTCCTCAAGTTCATCCATGAAGAACGCAACCGTACGGTCACCCACCGCATCCTTGATTATGTCTATAGTAGGGTAGCCTCCTTCGTCGTCGTATTCGCTCTCATCAGGTTCGTAGTCAAGTGCGTCGAACAGCGGCTCCCAGAGGTACTGGTATTGTTTTTTCTGCAGCGAGACGACGATCGGAACAGCGTCGTCAGGAAGCGCATCACCGAGGCCCTCGACTCGGCCATCGGCCCAGTCGCTGACGACATCGGGGGATTGGAAACAGTGGTACATCGCCACCATCTGGTGAGATTTACCGGTCCCGTACGGACCGTACATCTCATGTATGCGCGTGTTGTCCTCACCCTCGAGGGTGTCACGGAGGCGCTTCATCGAGTCTTCCAACCCACCAGTTAGAAGCGTGCGATCAAAAAATCGCTCCGCGTCAGATTCCAGCGTGTCGGCATCACTGTCGACATCGTAGAGGCGAATCTGACCTTTGATCAGGCTGCCGCCCTCAGTAAGTTCTGGGCTGAGCGTCAGCACGTCATCGATTTTTGTGTTGAGAGTTCCTTCTGCGCTCATATCTGTCTGACACAATGGCCGACCATCTTATGAAAGTATGTATCTTTACTGCAGTTAACTTCAGCTATCCAGCTGTTACCGATTTCAGATTTACCTAAGAGAATATATTCAACATCATAATGTCGATTATCCTATTCTCAGGGCAGTTATCGTGGGGGACACCATACGGTCGATACAGAAGAAAGGAACTCTACCAAGCTGGGACCTATTGTGCGTCTATTCAGGGTCCATCGTAGACAGATCTCAATTAGTTTCCTAAAACCCTACTGGGTAGACTCTAAACTGGTTAGTAAAAACTATTACTTAGTAGCGCATTGGTAGAGGTATGACGACAGAGAAACGATCAGTCGTGTTCACCAGCGAGGGGATTACCGTCAAGGAAGAGCGCAAAGCACCGCTTTCGAACGATAAGAAGTACGTCACTATCGACGAGCTCGAGTGGGACGATTTCCCGATCGAGAACCTCACGATGGAGGTCACGAATATTTGGCCGCAATTGAGTGACGAAGATGAGACCGCGCTAGAAGCCCTGGAGTTCGAAGTAGAACGCCTCGAGCGATCCGATGCACAGACCGAAGCGTCGACGTCGGACGACTTCTGGGAGCAGGTGTACGAACAGACGGGAATCACGTACGAGGACGGAGAGATCACACTCAGTGGGAATAAAAACGCCAAAGATAACCTGGTCGCGTTCGTCGACTTCCTGCTCGTCAACGGATACCTCACGGAAGGCGATCTCCCGATCAAAAGCGGCTGGAAGCGGTACCTGATCAATACGGAGCCGCTTCATCAGAAGGGAGGATCGATGGCAGAGGATGTCGAGGTCACTGATGGGGTCTATCTCGAGACGAAGTACAGCCGAAAAGACATCTGCAAGAAGATCAAGGAACTCGCAGAGCGGGTCGGTGAGCTGGAATAACGATGTCATCGCAAATCGAGCACCAAGATGAGCAGCAACGAATCGCAAAGCTCGAGCAACGAATTGCCACACTCGAACGTCTCCACGACGACCAGATACTCGAATGGGCACGGCGGAAACAGCAGGGCCACAAGGAAGCCAAACGTCGTGATGCCCGTGAAAAGCTCGAAACTGGTGAGGTACGAACGATCGTCATTCAGAGTCCTCCTGGTGAGGAAGGGCCGGATGCCTTTGCGAAAATCGAGGGAGTCGCCACATTCGTCGACCCGGCTGGGCAGGATCTGCCGAGCGGTGCTACTGTCCGGGCAAAACTGACTGACGTTCGAGAAAGTTCCGCAAACGCGATCGCCCTCGAGGTTCTCGACGACCAGCCCTAGTCCTCAGTGAACTCGAGCAGCGACGTATCGACTCCGAGCATTTTCAGGTACGTCTCATCGTCTGTCGCCTCGGCAAGCCCCTCACAAACATCTTGGAGTTTGTCGGTGTCCCATTGTTCGAGGTATTCACTCGTCGACTTGTCTTGTTCGAAGCGATACCGGAGGAAGTGTGCTTTATCGAGAATAGTGAGATCACCGTTGTCTTCCTGAACCTTACTCTGGATATAGGCTTGCCGTTTCTCATCGCGCCAATCTAATAGAGTTAATTTACCTCCATTCACACGAACCAATTGCATATCTTTCATTGCTTCTTCGGAGGCGTCAGACCGCTTCAAGTGTTTATTTAGACTATCGTACGTCGGCGATCCTTCTTCAAGTAAATCCATATAGACATCTTGTTCTCCACGGCTTCCACCTTGGATGATACCATAGATTTCGTCAACAACTTCCTTCGCAGTCATCCCTTCCCTACTACCACGTATTTCCCCGTGGTGTTTTGAATATTCTTGGAAACATTTACCCATCTCAATAACACCAATATCACCACCAGAAAGTTCTCGATTTTCTTCTAAGGTTTTCCGGGTATTCTTGGCTGTGCGAACAATTTGACGGCGAAGATGGTCCCAACTGGTAGGTTCTCGTTTATCAATTGGTCGGGCTACTACAACTATGTCAAATTCTACAGACTCCCCTTCAACGAATTTACTTACGTCCGCAGTAATCGGATATGTTGCTGTGACCTCAAACCCAGCATCACAAATTGAGGCAAGTAACTCTGCCCATGACTCAGCTTCAGCGTGATGATATGTGAAAGCCAGTACCCCATCTTCTTTCAGAGCTTGATGGATGACAGAGAAGGCTTCCAACATCTCGCTTTCAAACACTTCTTCATCTTTTTTTTCCGCAGGATTTGCTACGATGCTGTCTGCACGTGGGGTAGCATCATATTGGAAGGCCTCATATTCGTCTTCTAACAAAACCTTCTGCCATACATAAAAGAAATCAGACAATTCTGAGTACATCACGTTATCATAATAGGGAGGATCCGTGATTACAGCGTCATACTCGTTTTCTGCCGTTAAATCCCTTATATCCCCTTGGGATACCTTAGCACTCTCACCAATTGGTGTATTGAATGGTTCAGTCTCTACGGTTTCAGGGGAATCAAGGCTACGGTCCCTCGGAATTGTTGGATATTCTTCCGAATCAGGATACTTTATATATCGTTCTGTCGGATTGTTTGCCCACTCGACACCACGTTCAACCATCGCCCAAATGGATTCGAAAGTTCCGGTGCCATATTCAGCACCCCAAACGTTCCCTTCTGCTGGTCTGGTAGGTGGATCAAAGGAATTAGTTTTAAATACGTGATTCAGTTGATTGCTACTCAATTTATATGTGTTCATTGTGCTCCGATATCGTAGCATATCAGAGAAAGCTAGCAGAAGAAATTCACGGGTATTTTGGTCCTCTATATTTTCGATCTCTCTAAGGATTTGACTAAAGCATAATAGCTGGCGCTCATTGAACATGTCAATCCAACCTTCATATCCGTGTGGTTCTATATTCCCAGCACCAGGTGCACTTCCCTCAAATTGGCTTGATGCGGTTTTCCATCCGGGACGGATCTCTTCATCAGGAACGTAGTTATGGAGTTCGTCTCTTTGTTCCCATTCTTCCTTTGCTTCTTCAAATAATTTCTTGTCGTAACTTTCTGCGGCTTTGTATCCTTTTGTTTTTGCTCCTTCATAACCGCGATCGTCGCAAGTTGGACAGTGGTATTCAATAGAGTGATACTTGAGATCAAATCCGCCTTGCTCTTGTATTGCGTCCGTAATCCCGTATTTTTGACCACAAGAATGACACGTATAGTTACTACCACTCACAGGTCCATCTTGAGGAACAAATTCATTCTGACAATGCTCACAAACTGATTCACTCCTCCAATCCTCTACGAGAGTGATTTCCTCGCATTCAGGACAATATACGTTGTACTTTCCTTTATTCTCAAATCTCCCATTCCCAACTCGATAATCTTTGAATAGGGATATATTCTCACCGCACGAAACACAATCAAGTTCCTTCACCCAGAAGCTATTCATCACATCAGCTTTATGATCATCTGGGTTATTTGGACATGGTGTCTTGTAGTAACTTTTCAGTCTTTCTTTGAGTTTATCTTCAATTTGACTAAAACCTTCTCTCAGTTCTCCGACATCTGTTGACCCCGCTTCGATCTGCTTTTTGGTCACAAACCAGGCGACAGGGTTTAAATCCACCCCATGACATTCTGCTCCAAATCTAGATGCCTCAACAACAGAAGTTCCACCGCCCATAAAGGGATCAAGGACTTTCTTGCCATCTATCTGAACGTCCTTTGAGTAAAGGTTCCAAAGCGGATCTGGATTTTCAAGTGAGATCTCTTCAAATAGATCTAGGATCTCATCATGATCCTGATTGTAATCGTCGATCGTTGTCCCGTTTCCTGGGTCTTGAACTTTAATTTTCTCTGGATTATCTGCTAGGGTATATAGGCAGATAGACCGAAATACGCTCCCTAAACGGCGTGCCCACCACTTATGCATTGTATAGACAGGTCGATACCATTGACGTGCCCCCCCATAACTCTCTTTATCGGAAATATCATTCAATTGCTTTATAGGAAATCCTCGTTCTATAGGAAGTTTAGGGCGCCCCTCCGGTCGTTTAGATTGTTCCTGTTCAGACATAGGTTAGCCTGACGAAGACTATCCACAGGATCCATATAAAAATACAGGACTGACGCCTCAAAGCTTTCCTCCGAAATACCTATTTGACCGAACTAGGGTATAGCACCTACGAACAGGTGCTCGCCACACGTGGATTTGCCAATTGATCTGACGCAGACCGACGCATCACCGCAAAAACTCATCCGCAATCTCTCCTCGCAGGCCGCCCGCCGTCGCGTCCTTCAGGCAGCCGATATCTCCATCGACGTCGACGATCGGAGCTTCGCCGATACGCTCGACGAACTCTCTCAGATCGAACTCCGACGAGCAGCGTCACAGCTCCGCTTTGCGGGCGCCCGGACAGTCTACTACTACCGAGTCGATGGACTGCGCCAGGTCTCACCCGACGGTGCAACCGGCCGAGTCGGGGATGTGGGATCCCCGGGCGCGTACGGACCCGAAGTCCAGACCGCCGTCAGGGACCACAACCGTATCTATGTCGTCTGCAACGTCCCCGACACTGGGTCGCAGACACAACTGACGATCTCAAAAGAAAACCGGCCGACGACCGTCGCGACGTTCAAACCGAGGACACAGGTCCTTGCCGTTCGAGCGTCCGACGAGGGCACCGCCGACGCAACCGTACAGGCTGTGCTGAGTTATCTCGAACTGGATGATGCAGCCCGGATTTCCTTCCACGATACTGGGTTCCGGGGACGGTTCGAGGATGCCTGCGTGGATGGGTATTCGACGCTCCGGCTGAGGAATACGAATACTCGAGACAACTCGAAAGAAATCGAGATCCGGTCAAAGGAATCAGAGGCTGATACCGTAGCCGATGTTCGTACCGATGCGATCGTCGGGGATCTGCTCCGGCGTGGTGACACAGAACTCAGCACGGCGACGGGACTCGTCACCGTCCCGACTGACGTCCGATCAATGGAACACGGCGAACCCCTGCACCCACGAGTGACAATTGGATTTCCGGATGGGTGGGTAACGTTTGAACAGTTTGTCCCCGAGCAGATATTAATCGAGTTCGACGATTTAGTGCGAGATTCGCTCTGAGAGCTCGCTCGAGAGAGACGGCAGGTATTCTATCTGACGGCACAAGGCGACGAAGTGGCGAGGTGGCTCGACGCTCTGGACGGAACTGAGGCCGTCGAGCACTCCGTGATCGATCTGGCAGATGCTCGTGACCTCGACAGACAGGTCCACGTTCCAGACGTCACAGCAATCGACTCGCTACATCCGGAGCCACCTAGTCCGGACGGATACGATCATGACTCGTACGGTGAAGTGCTCGATGTTCCTCCCTTCGATATCCACCGTGGCACCGAAGCGACCCACCTATGGTATATCATCGACGATATCAATATGCTGTACGATCTGCTGAAACTCAGGATCAATCGTTGGGGTCAGCTCTACAACTTGCTCGAGCGCGGTCGCGGAGAGTTCATTGTCGACGATCCCAATCGATTAGCGAGGATCGAGCAGAATGCAGACGCACTCGACGCCTTCGTTCAGGCCTGGAGGGTGGGTCGCGGTGAACCCGTCGACCGACAGGTTCTCGAGGACTCTGGTGCTGTCAGTGATACCTTTATTGACGAGGTAACCGCTCTCGCAGAATCTGTCAACGGTGAAGCCGAGCGCATCATCGAAGCACTGGGTGACGGACAGATCGACCGGTTCCGCAGCGGCAAGACGGACGACCTCGAAACTGACTTTGAGGAGCACAGCTATATCGAACCAACGAACCCACTGAGCAACGATCAGATTCGGCTCCGAATGGTCGAACGGTTCCTCGAGACAGGTGTCAGCCAGGCGGATGCTAGTGAAAGAACGACGGAGCTACTTTCGCGACTGAACTGAGTTCAGCACGTCTCTCTTGTTTCCGTAACCAGTGCCTGAACGGTACAGGCAGAAACACTTATCTGATTCGTGACGAGTGATATTGCCAACAAATGGCGGATTTGCTTCCGGAGTATGCGTTCTTTGAGGATTACAAAGACGACGTGCTATCTCCGCGTTCCACCATCGAGCGTCTCACTCTTCTTGACGCCGAGATCGCGAACAAAGTCCTACTTTCAAGATATCAGGGCCCAGTCGATTCCTTCGAATGGCGTTACCTCGAGCAGTATTACAGCGAACTCTTCAGCGGTTTCATCATTGAGCGAATCGACGGTCTTGTAGACACCACACCCGTCGAGGAGCACCAGAATCGATTCGACGAATTTCGCCGATCGATCGCGTTACTGAACCGAGATCTACCGACGGGAGCCGCCGCAGCGACGATCTCGCTTCCACGGCCGGCGGAACGACTGTTACTCAAACAGCTTCGGCGACTCGGGTATGACCCAAGCGCTATCGATCTTTCGTACATCGACCGTGGTGGTGCGCTTTATCTCCTCGAGCTCTTCGTGACGGCCGCACAGCAGGAGATGAGCGGCGACACTCCGCTCCTCTCCGCGCTCCTTGATGAGACAGCACGACTCAACGACTACGAGACGGACGAAGTCCTCGACGCACTCCGGCGTCCAGTCTTGATGCTCACACTCTGGAAGAACCAACGTGAAGGACTCGAAGCGTGGCTTGACAACGATCGCGAAGGAATCCTCGAGATGGCGACAGCGACGGGGAAAACGGTCGCGGGCATCGCCGCCATCGCGCACATTTGCGGCGATATCCCCGAGAAGTCGGATCAGTCTCTCGAGACTGAGGATACGAATATAATGGTCGTGGCCCACTCGAATGCGATTCTGAGCCAGTGGGAGCGCGAGATCGGTGATCGACTTGGGCTTCCAGTATCCGAACTCAGTGGTAGTGGACGCCCTGACACACTCCATTTCGGCACTGGAACGGTCGAGTTCTACACAGCACAATCACTTCTACCGCACTATGACCGTGATCTCAAATCCGAGTATGATCTCGTCATCTACGATGAAGTGCACCACTACTCGAATCTCGATGGGTACGGTGCGGCGATACAACGGCCGAACTATCGAGCTGGGCTGGGGCTATCGGCGACAATCGGCGAGGACACAGACCCGAAACGACGACGACTGGAAGAATTGCTCGGCGACGTTGTCTACACCTACGACGTCAAAGACGCTCAGCAAGACGGTATTATCCCTGACTTCGAGTGGACTGTCCATCCAACAGCGCTCGATCCCTACGAACTCGATGAGTGGGAACAGACGACGGAATCGATCTCAAACCAATTCAAGTATATCAAACATAGCAACGAAACGAAACAGATCTTGAGAAGGCTTTCCGTCCCGTTCGTGGAACTTGAGGACCTAGGCGACTTCATACAAGCCCACCAAGCCGCTGAACTCGAACTAGAAGAGGATCTACCAGACGATTGGGCGAAGCTTCAGGCATCGATACAGAGTCGTAACTGGATTCGGCACCGCTCGCAACCGAAGCTCGACGATGCGATCGAACTCGCGAAGCAGTATCTCACGGAGGTCGATCGCGGCGTCAAAGTCGTCATGTTTGCAATGGATATCGAGACCACCGAGAAGATTGCTGATGAGCTTCGGACGGTTTCTGACGAGGTGTTCCTCGCCCACAGCAAGCTCGCGTCATCAACGAAAAAGAAAGACCAACTCGTGCGGCAGCAAATCGATGGTTTCGCGCGGGCTGATCACGGCGTATTGGTGGCCCCAAAGCTCCTCGATGAGGGGATCGACGTACCCGACGCAGAGGTCGGTATCAACGTCGCTGGGACGAAAACGAAACTTCAGCTCGTCCAGCGAATGGGGCGTGTGCTCCGCAAACACGGCGATCAGCGACCACACTTCCATCACTACGTCGCCGTCCCCGACGACCAATTCCTCGATGGACTCGATTCGAAGGAGTACGTCCAAGACATCAACTGGGTACGCGAACTTGGCGAACAAATCGGCCAGCAGCCTGTCATCGAGAGCGCCGACGTCGACCAAGATATCCTCGAGCGCGCCGAGCGGCGGGGACACGAGCTCTGGGCGCGTGACTTGCTCTCCGACCTCGGCGTCGAGACCGTGCAGGGCACGCTCCACCTCGACGAACTCATAGAAGACCTGACACTCGAGGCCGCTCAGACGTTGCACGAGACAGTCGACCTCCGAGGCGACGAGGTGGTGAAATCCGACTGGAAGAAGGCGATGGCGGCCCTTCGGTCCGACTCCGAGCTAAGTCCAACCACACTTCAACGAGTTTGGTGGCTGTTCCCGCTTTATCGAGAGCGACCATCAGAATTAGAGGAGTTACTCTCCAGTATTATCGAGAAGAAAAACGAAATCAAAGCCGAGAAATCGTCTCCAGAAAGCAGGCCCAATTCAACCGACAGCGAATGTCTGCGTTTCGATAGTGAAACCAGAGAACTAGAATCAGGAACTGACGAGGCATTGACTGATGGCAATGATACAACCGTCTCCGCATCGGCTCCAGACGAGTCGATAGACAGTAAGCAAGATGGATCCACTCCTACAGAGATTACTCTAACAAACGAGACTGAAAGAACGGGTCCGAAAACTGAGGCGTCAGGGACTGTTTCAGAGGAGCGAGAAGATGACAGCGAAACAAAAAATAGCACCGAGACTGACGACCCGACGAATCAGGGCCTCGTTGGTCGCATCCGGGCATTCTTTGGGCGATAGCGTGAACTACCGATCAAAGGTAGTGGTCTCGAAGAAACGAACGTAGATATCGATATTAGATACGCTGAGAAGAGCGTATTT
>JGI12405J12835_1000110_pt1 | contig 26792 bp, 10 predicted proteins | sample A23P3SouthBayCA_FD_12835 | JGI IMG/M metagenome (IMG submission 12835)
TCAAGGACGAATTGACGCGCTCGTAGGCTAGCCACCTCATTCGGACGAAGACCCCATGCACACAGGGCGAGTACCAGAAGGCGGTCCTCCTGGTCGTCTGCCGCCTTGTAAAGTGCGCGAACGTGCTCGGTGGCAAGACATGGTGTATCCGTATCATCGTCATTGCCGTTCGACCAGTCGAACTCGTCGTCGAGGCCGTCAGCGGGATTCACCGCAGCCCATTTCCGACGCACCAGATGCGCATACCAGTTCGAAACCGCGAGATGAATCCGACGTTTGGTTTGCCCACCGTCGAGATCAGCGTGCAGGCGGTCGAACGCTGTCCAACACGCATCGACTGCTTTGTAGGCTGGGATATCACTATCCCGAGCAACGGGGGTCACGAGGTCATCGGTGTCATTCTCCTCGCAGTAGGCGGCGACATAGCGGTTCAATCGGTAGCGGAGGGTATCGATTGACGAGTCAGCAAGGCCCTTGCGCTCTCGCCGTGACGTGAGGAAGGACTCGAGTGCCTCGATCGTCCGTTCGTGGTCGGTTGCCCAGTCGTAGCCTGATTCTATGGCGTCTACCTCAAGATCCTCACGCCAAAACTCTGCGAAAGTCCTGTCGTGATACTCCCGTAGGGCGTAGAGGAGCGGTCGGAAGCCGTGGTCCCGGAGCCAGCTGTGTGTCGGTTTCTCACGTTTTGGATCGAGCCCGTCTGTCTCCATCACCGGAGCGACGACAGCCCAATACGCGTCGACGAGTTCGTCGAGATCGAGGAGCGTCCACGAGACGTCGTCGACGTTCTCCCAGTCCCGATCTATTCCTGGTGTCGTTGCGTCGCTCACTGTGTTGGCCTCCACGGTGTCCGCTGTTCGAGGCTATGACTTGGGGAGAGAACCCTCACTGAGTCAGTCCTCAATTCTAAGCCCGGCATTTTTGGCTGGTAGCGTGTTTCTCACAGATAGAGTATAGGTTTTGGGGACAAACAGACTGCTGGAGTCTGTGTGAACACCGAAAATGAGCAGTGAAACTCCTGGATACTGTATAAACCATATACTGCTATACAAATATCGTTGCGCGACCCGTTCCACCGTTCGTTGTTCCAACGGGCTCCTCCTGTCCCCACTGATCAATCACTTGCACTCTCTCAATAACTGTATCCCGACACCGATCCGTGTATAGCTTCTCTCGTTCGCAATTCCAGGGATTAGGCCCAAAAGAAGATCTATTCAGAGCACTGAGTGTAAATTCACCGTATAATAACTTCTTCACCTTCCTTTTTCCAAGTGTTCTGGTTGATTCGCCAAGCCTGTTCGACTGTGTATTCTCGACTCGCGGGGTCGGATAGTCGCCAAAGGCGGACGGAGTCACTTTTCTCATCAAAGACCACAACGTAGAGGTGGTACTGCCTGCCCAGCTCTTCCGCTCTGAGAGGCTCTTGCCCGATAAGGTCGATTGTCGTCCGCGCGCTCGTTCGTGCTTTGATTTCAATATACTGCGGATCAGTTCCCCCGTGGGATATCGCGAGAATATCACAGCCGCGGACGTCTTCCCCCTCGTACTTCTCCAAATGGCGTACATCGATTACTTTCCTGAACCTGTCGTCCTCTTGTTGGCGAACGATGTCGACGGCTCGATCCTCCAAACTACCTGATGCCTTCCGGAGTAATGATGCGATATGCTCCGCACTTCCTCCATGTGCTTCAGCGAGTTCCTTCGCAAGTGCCTCCCAGTCTACCACGAAATCCGATGTTAGGTACACCTCACCCTCGCTTTGATCGTACTTGCAACTTGCCGAATCAGTAAACGTGGAATCCTCTATCTCGTACTGGACTCCAGTCTCAGCCACCCATATGACGACAGGACAGTCAATACTGCCGAACGTCTTGGTGAATTCGTTGTCTATCGAATCCCATGCATCGTTCAAACGCTCACGGGGAACCGAGTCCTGTTCATCGACTTCCTCGACACCTTTTGTGTAGATGGATTCTTCGACTGCCTCAGACAGGTAAGTTGCGCCAAGCCTCTCAAACAACTCGAACAATTCATTCTCCTTGAAATCGAATCGATCGCAGTCAGGGACTTCGACATATGTGATTGCGTCCGTGTTTCGGAATCCCGCTGCGAGTTTCTCTTTGTCTGGGATGTAAAGGCGTGAGGCATCGGAATACCGGAGGTTCTCGTTCAGGAGCGGAAACGAGTTCACTTCCAAAGCATCCAGATCATTCTCCGTAGGCAGAGTATCGAGATCGAGTAGCAGCTCGTAGAGTTCAAAAATGCGTTCAGCATCCGGATTGCCGCCATCATCTATTGGCTGAGATGTAAGTTCTTCAAGTAACTCTCCGATACCCTCGTTCGGTTCCACTCTCTCTTTGATTTTCTGTGCTGTCTTCGTGCCGACACCGCTTATGCGACGCAACTGATATTTAGATGCTTCACGAAGATCGTCAAGACTGATGTATCCGCTATCAACAACGTTCTGGACCACCGAGTTCCCGACATTCGGAATTGAGCGTAGCGTTTTGCGAAGTTCGTTCACGTCGTCGAATATCTCTTTGCCTTCCTCAGGACTGATTGGCTGTAACTCGTCATCTGAAAGCTCGAATACTAGTTTCATATAGGCCGGAATCTCTTTCTCACTAAACAGGTCACTCTCTTCCGGTCTGTGATCGTCGTAGTCGACATACACCCCTCGAGTGACGTGGTATTCTGTTCGCTTTCGGAGACGGGTTACCTCTCGGAGACTTGAGTGAGGTCGTTCTGGTCGATTAGTGGAACTTACGTCCACGCGCTTTACCGTTCCATCGTTCGCCGCCCACTCACTCGCGCTCTCGTATGGGTGGGCAATCGCATCCGAAACCAGATCGGAATCCGCCTTGAAATACGGCCTGACGAGCTTCTTGACCTCCGCATACATCTCGCTCGAGATGCGGCTCGTCCGGTCGATATTCTTCTTCTGCGTATCCCACGGTAGATCGCTCGCGTCGCCCTCTGTGACCAGTTCGAGTGTCACCTTGAGACGTTCATTCTCCGCGGTGAAGCGACCGATTGAGTTTTCCTCCGCACCAAATCCTCCTTCTTCTGCGGTGCTGTTACCAACGACCAGCCGGTCTTGGAAGAAGATGTCTGTCCCCGCTTCCGATGGATCTTCGTCCAGCATCAACCCCACTTCCAGCTCCATCTGAATGGGAGTCGAGAGATAATCTGCCTCGATTTTGATATCCGTATATCGACGCGGATAGAGGTCGTCAATAGGTAGATACGTCCATTCGATTGCTTCTAGCGGGTCGATCTCTTCGTCGTTCACTATAATCGAGATCTCCGCAGACTGCCCCTCAGCTTTTCCGGAGAGGAACTTCACATACGTCTTGCTCAGTTCTTGCTTGAGTTCCGAGACACTCTCCTCTTGCCAGAGCCTCTCCGTGGCCCCGACCACGATCTCTGTACATCCCTCGTCCAAACTATCGAAGGTGCGGCGCTCCACGTTCCAGTCATCTTTCTCGAACCAAGGCCGGTCGATGTTGTATCCGTATGCGGTTTCGGCACCCACCGCACGGCTCTTGATGTGCGCGATATCGAACGTACCTTCTCCCAATCCTCCGAGTCTGGATATCGCCTTCTTCGCTCCAAGTGCATAACCGCCAATTGACCACTCGGGAGGCTCTTCTCTTGATTCCCCCGGAGCGAAAAGTGCCTGAACCTCGTCGGAAGGAACTCCACCGGTGTCGTCCCAAACGTAGGTGGTCCCTCCGTCGACATTGATTCGAATTGTCGCGGGCGTGTTTCGGTTCGTTGCTCGTGTCCAGTTATCGATAGCGTTGTCCACCAACTCCTTCACGGCATCAATAAGAGAGAGATCGCCCGACTGTGATTTGAACATCTCCACCTTGTTTGGGCTTAAATCATAGGTGTCGCGTGGCATGTTATGTTATCTGAGGCAGACCGAGGCATCAGTTTTGGGCAGGCCAGAGATCAAAATCAGCAGGAATTATGAAAAGCGGGTTGATTCTCAACCCCTACTTTGCCCCTATGTAGGATAGATTTAATGCCAAATGAATGTCTCGAATATGTCGAACTTACAACACACGGTTGTCTCGTAGGTCGCGTTATTGTGAATCAGCTTCTACCGGTGGCCGTGGCCCACATTTGATCGCCGTAAGGTCTCTCGTGCTATCGAGTAGTCGGTGTACTTCGCCATCGCTCTCCCAGACTGTACCTCTGGCCTCACGCAGGATATACCAGGTATCGACTTCCCACTCGATCTTGAGCCCGTGTTTTTGCCAGACTTTGAGCTCGAACTCCTTGCCGTTGAGATCGGCGACCAGATACCGGCCATCTACACGATCTGACCGCGTCCGTTTCTTCTCTTTCACCTGAACTGCGATCGAAGACGGAAGCCGACTGTTCCCGGGGATGTCCTCCCAAGTGAGAATGGAATCCCTGTCACCATTCAATACGGGCGATGCATTCGACTCTTCTCTGGTATCGGGAGATGGATCGGACTCAGTCGTCTCGTTCGTCGCCTCTTCGCTCGCATCAATCAGGGAGGTTGCTTCCGTCCACGATCCAAAGAAGTTGGCGTACATTCCCGCAGAGACTCGCCCGTGATGGTTCATCTCCGTCGTTTTCGGCATATGTCCGAGTTCGTCACGAACACGTCGGAGCTCCTCAAGGAGTCGCCCTCGCTTGTCGATCCCCGCAGCTTCCAGCGCTTCATCCCACGAGCCAAATTCTTGGAGACAGTCATACGATTTGTACGCGCCGTCAGAATCCATCTCCGACGCGTACGGCACGAGGTTCTCACCGTCATCAAGACGCTGAATCTCGTCGATGAGTGCCTGCGAGGATGGTCCAGAATCTGGGGTGGGGGCCGTGGCGGTGTCGTCAGGCTGATCGTGGGGGTCATCGGTCGAATCGTGGGCTTGCGATTCCTGTTCGGAATCTTCCCCGCTGGCGAAGTCGGCGGCCTCGCGCGCTGCAGTTATCGTCCCAAACTCGTCGGCATACATTCCGGAGCTGTAGCGACTGTGCTCGTCGATCTGAGTGGTCGACGGGACCTCTCCGATGTCAGCAGCAACACGCTCCAGTTCAGTGAGAAGCGACTCCCTTCGGTCGATCCCGGCAGCGTCCAGTGCATCGTTCCACGATCCGAACTCCCGATAATACTCGTGAGTCGAGTACGATCCTTGATCGTCCATCTCGGGTGCCTTTGGGGCGCCACCGAGGTCCTCTGTCAAGGTCTGGAGCTCGTCGATGAGATCGTCCCGCGTGGGTCGTTGGCTATCACTTCTCGAGGATTGCTCAGTGGTCGCTGTCTCGCTCTCAGTAATCGATTTCTCCTCTGTCCCACTGCTGTCGGGTTCCGCCGCAAGAGCCTCCTCAAGTTTCGTATGGAGTTGTTTGGCTTTCACCACCGAGGAACTCGGTTTCTCATCTGAGGCGGACAGCACCGCCTCAAGCTTCGACTTCGCCTCACGGTACTGCTGCTGTGCCCGATCTTCCTCGCCGTTTATCGAGGCTGTCCGCGCATCACTGACGAGTCGCTGAGCCTCTGTGAGCGATTCCTCGAATCGCACCTGCCGGTCAGCTCTCTCGAGACAGGTGTAGGTGAACTCTACACCGGCTTCCGCCCTGGCTATGTCAAGATCGTACCGCTCGCCCCAGTCCACAGCGGATTCGAACCGCGCCTTGGCTGCGTCCAACACGGCCTCAACTGCAGTGAACCCGTTACTGGTCGCGACGACGTCGCAGCATCCGAGGAGCCGCTCGCCTGCAGCACACCGTTCCTCATACGCAGCGGTACGAATGTATCTCGCAGCAGCTTCGAGATCGGTATCGGTACCGTCGGGGATTGTGAGCGTCTGGTCGTCCGTCTGGATTCGGATTGTGCGATGCTTCCAGAAGAGTTGGCCCGCCTGCTGAACGTCGACACTCGTGACGTCCTCGTGGCGGATCTGGATTGCTTGATTCTCAGGATCATTTCCGACGACGCAAAGCACCCGCGTGGGGGTGATTGCCGTAACAGCCCGATACCCGTTTAGTTCCGGCAGCTGCTGGCCGGTGTATTCCGGAGTCTGGCGTTTCGACGCCAGCAGGAAGATTACCTCTTCCCCATTCAGCAGGTACGTTTGAAGCGATCGCTGGTGCAGATAGCCTGTCGAGAAGAGACCGCCCTCACCCGTGCTCGTCAGGAGGGTTTCGTCGAGGGATGCGTCTGTGTCAGGGTCGACTTGCAGCCGTCTCGAAATAGCGCTGGGCGGCTCACCCACTCCCAGCACGTCAAACACGCTGGCACTCCCAACCGCCTCATCGCTGCCGGCCTCCTCCTCGATCTCAGGAATCTGTGGATCCGACTCGGTTTCTGTCGATTCAGAACTGGGTGGCTCTGGCGAATCAGGGTCTTGAGACGAAGTTGTCTCTTCATGTGATTCGTCGGCTTCTGACGCCGACGATGGTGACTTCTGCTCCGGTGTATCGCTCTCCCCACTTGTGCTCTCATCAGCTGACTCGGAGTCGGTCGGTGTTTCTTCTTGGTTGGTGGTTGCTCCTTCTTGTGACTGCTGGCCCGACGACGCCTCCTCAGAGAGAGCGCTTAACGACGCTGTCAATAGCTCGTCCAACTCCGTCGGTCGCTCTCGATAGATGGGGAAAAGCCACCAGACGCGCTGGAGGCCTTCGACGGAGAGGGCTTCCGAGTCACGGAGTGTTTCCATCGCGGCTTCCCAGTCATCCTGCGCCACTCGTTCCCCCTCCAGCCATAACTCATCCAGCAGAATTTCTGTCGCTTCGACGGTCAGTTCATCAAGCAACTGTTCCAGATTGACGTTCCCCTGAACGGTCTCTACCTCGAGATCCTCAAGCAGATCTCGGGCCCAGAGTTCGTGTCCGCGCTGCTCGGCGCGTTCCAGCAATTCAGCGTCGACGCCGGCCTCCTCGATGATCGGCTGCACCCCAATCGTCTCCCCTAGCTCCCGCACCCAGTTGAGCTCCTGCACGTACTCCTTCGAGTCCAGCCCCGCAATGTAGTTCTCGTCGGGCATGGCGATGAAATGGTGGAAGTGGGGCCGCTGATCGCCGTATTTGCGGAGGACCCGTCCCATCCGCTGTACTAGCTGAAGCTTCGTTTTGGTCCCCGCGACGTTGATGCCGACTTCAGCATCCGGGACGTCAATCCCCTCGTCAAGCATCTTTGGCGAGACGAGTACACCATTCTCGCACTTCCCGAACTTGTTGATGTTTCGCTGGACCGTCTCGTTGTTCTTTTTGGAGGAGGTCTCAAGCTGGCTGTGTGCTCGATAGACGTGATCGGACACCTCCCCGAGTTGATCTGCGATTTCGTCAGCCGTGTCGATGTCCATCGCGAAGATGACGAGTTTGACAGGCTGGTCTGGGTCTTCGAGATAGTCCTTCGCCAGTTCGATTGCCTCTTCGATCTTCGGCTGTGATCGGTGGCGGATCCAGGTTCGCGAATGAATCGTCGCCTGGAGGTTCGACCACTCATCGGGTATCTCCTCGTCGTCGAAGACCATCGACGCAGCCTCGTGTGCGCGAATGAAGTCCCCGAGGTCTTCGAGTTCGGTAAACGGGACAGGAACCTGTTTGAGAATCCGCTTGGTTGCTGTCGACCGCCGGATGTGCTTGAATTGGTCGGAGATCGACTCTGTTGCCTCATCCCACTCTTCCCGTTCGTAAGGGTCGAGCGGCGTTGGGTGTACAGTCCAGTCGAATTCGGGTATGATTCCGTCGCGACGGGCGTCCTCGACGCCGTACGTGTGGACGACATCACCCAACAGCTCGGTAAGCTGCTCTCGTTTCAGTTCACCGTCGTCACCGATCGTTGCTGAAAGGCCCATCGCAGCCCGATAGTTTGGTCTGTCGATGGCAGCCCCGTACCCATCTAAATTAGAGTAGTGGTGTACTTCGTCGTAGATGACGAGATCGTACTGGTCGGCGAGGTCCCGATCGTATCGTGGCAGGAGGGACTGTGCAGTATAGAACTCCACTTCTCCACTACTAAATGACACGCGGTCTGCCTGTTCACCCGTCTGTCCAGCGGGCATTGGGAGCCCAAGCTTCTCCTGTATCTCCTGCTCCCACTGCTTGAGGATCGCGTTCGAATGGGCGACGATCATGATTTTCGCGTCGTCAGTTCGTGGTTCGTGGTCGGGGTCCTCCGGAAGGACGCCGCAGCATTCGGCGATGGCGGCGATTCCAGCCACCGTTTTCCCTGTGGCCGTCGCCATCTCGAGAATTCCGTGTCGGCCGTTGTCCAGCCATTTGTTGAGCCCTTCTTCCTGGTTATCCCAGAGGGAGACCATCAGGACAGGCCGATGTAGGCGAGACATAGCCGCATCTTTACTCATGCTGCCCAGGGAATCGGCTTCGTCAAGGAGGGCTGTCAAGAGTTCTGAATCTGACAGTGCTTCTTGCTGGGCGGCGGTCACGAACAGCTCCAACAGATAGAGACCGCCACCACTCCCAATGTGAGAGATATCTAGCGCACTCGGATCGAAGCCAAGCTGTCGCAGGCGTTTGAGAAGGACCGTTTCTGCAGGCTTCGAAATCACCCCTGTTTGCGCTGACCGCTGTGCGGGGAGGTTTTGATTTAAGGAGACAATGTCCTCTCGGAACCCGTGGAATCTGTCTCGATTCGTTTCGATGGGTTCCGTATCGACGATGCCCTGAATGCGGTCAGTAATGAAGTCTGCAAATAAGCTGCTGTAATATTTTTCTAAGAATTTCCATTCAATCGGATCGACTGGCCCCTCATATCGGGGCATCGTGACCTTATTCGCGACCTCATCATCTAATCGGATGAGTTGCTCTATGGACGGTAGATCAGCGAGGACGTCGGACTGGTATTCGCCGAAGAAGTCGTAGTCGTAATCAACCAGTCCACCCATTCGTCTCACCTATTCCCTATCAATCGTATGAATGTTTTCGTGGGGAACCCGCTTTGTTGTCTCCCGGTACCTCGACCTATCACGACTTCCATCAGGGGCGGTAATCGACAGGTCCCTCGTTCTGTTCTCACACCCGATTATGTAGCGGCCTAGCATAGGAGCAAGTACAACCAGTACGGAAGTTGGACGATTCCTTCACCGAGATCCTCAATAGGTTGTCTGCCTCGAACCGTATCACCAGCGAGGATGAACCCAAGTGGCACGTCGTACGCTTCTTTGAATTCTCGAACGGCTTCGAGTGACTCCTCACGTTCGCGTGACTGATACGCTAGCCCGATCGGGACGGGGGTTCCATCCACCTCGAATACGAAGTCGACCTCTCCCTCTCGCCCGCGCCAGTACTGGACGGCGGGCGTCTCGTCATTACCCTGGATCGCGTTGATCCCGTAGGCGAACCGCATCGTGTGGTCGAACGCCGCGACGCGGGCCAGGTCGGCCTCGCGGTCAAAATCGTTGCGGACGGTCGAGGCGTCGCCGTCGGCGAGCGCGGTCACTAGCCCTGTGTCACGGAGGTAGAGTCGAACCGACCGGGGGCGGCTGTTGTCGTACTCCGTGACCCCGGTCAACAGGTACAGCTCTGCCAGCGCGGGAAGGTAGCTATCGGCGATCGTCCGCCGGTCGACGTCGAACAGTTCGACGAGGTCCTGATATCGGAACGGCTCAGCTCCCCGGTTCCGGGCGGCAAGCGCACAGAGGCGTTCGAGATCCGCGATCGTCTGAATCGATTCGAAGCCGGGGACCTCCTGGTACAGGGCATCGCGAACGTCCTCGCGCAGCTGTGCGTAGTCATCTTCCGTCAGGTCTGCTGCCGACTCGGCGGCGCCGTCAAGGTCGTAGCTGATGGTCCCGCCCATTGCGAGGTAGTCGACGACCTGTGACTGGATGCGTCGTTCGACGTCTGCAACCTTCTCGTACTTCTGCCGAAGCTCTGCGACGAGTGACTCGATCTCGCCACTCTGGAGAGCCGCTGGCAGGCTGTTCTCCCCGGTCCGGAGTGAGGTGGGACTCACGCGAGTGTCTTCTTCCTCAAGATCTGGATACAGCGTGAAGAGGTAGTCCCGGAACTTCTCGGGAAGAATGGGCTGGACATCGTAGTCTTCGGCCGGCATCGCGACGCTTTCGAGTTCCCGTTCCACCTGGATGCCGGCGCTGGCGGTCACGACGACGTGTCGTCCTGGGGCGCCCTCGAGCAATTCCACGACGGGGACGCCCCATCCGTCGATGGTCGGCTTGTTCGGATGCTCGATCTGGTGGATGTCGTCGATCAGGATGAAGTGTGGGTGGTCTGCCTCGATGCGGCCGAGAACCCTGCTCTCGTAGTATCGAACTGCGCGTCGTAGCTGTTCGTCCGATTGGAGCTGGTAGAGCGGGTCGGCATCGAAGGGAAGATAGAGGAATCGTTCCGGATCGTCGCCAGTCTCGATGCGATGGTGCATGAACTGGTGGAGGAGCGTGGTTTTCCCGACGCCCCGCCGTCCAACGAGGCCGAGAAGCGGTTGGTCCTCGAACTGGCTGCCGGACTCGTCGGGACGGGCGAGATGATAGAAATCGCTCTTTTGGCGTGCCGGGAGTGAGAATGCTTCTGTCCCCTTTTCCCACCACGGATTATGATCGTGAAGTGCCCGGACGAGAGCGTCACCAGCGTCGATAGGCATGGGTTTGTTGACTAACCCACGATGCCCTTCGCAATGATTGTTTCGACTCAATACTCGACAGCATAGAGGTGGTTACATACTAATAATCTATCCTCTAGAGTAGAGTATCCTACCAAATGCGATATAAAGAACACTATGATGAGCCTTTCATCTCTAATATCTGCTCTATCTTGCTCATTGGCGAAGCATTTATTACATCTTAGCGCACACTGATGAGTGTGAAGGTGGATAAAGACGCATCGTAATGATGGTTACTCCCCTTCGTTTCCGGGGCGAGCGCACACACTGTCGTCAACCACCCGTTGGCTGTCCGGGGAATGGCAGGCCACACAGACACCATGGATACGATGTACGCGGACATAGCGGACGGGAAGCGTCACGATATCGCAGTCGAATTCATCACCCGGCGAGCCATCGACTGCGACGGAGAACACGTCCACCGCTTGCTGGTCGCCGATCAATCGGGGGAGCAGTTCACGGTACTTGCCACGCCTGACAGCGAGGCACTCCTGGGCCTGAAAACAGGGGCAACCCACCGTATCTCGGGGCTGCTGGGCGCTACCCCTGTCACCTCAGCAGACGACATCAGGGCTGAGTGTCCTGATTGCGGGGGACGGCTTCGACCAGGACAGGTCGTCGATGCAGCTGGAGCAGCCGTCACGCAGGCTGCGTCACAGCTCTCTCTCGACGAACCGTTCGGAATCATCGATGCCAGAGCGACCGTCCGTCGCGTTCGGGATAACCGCTCGCTCGTCGACGACTGGACGCCGATGGACGACGACAGGTCGGTCACTCCACCCGACTACGTCTGTGAATCCTGTGGGCGCCACGTCGACGCGTACGAACTTCGGGAGACCGCCGAGTCCGATCAGATGCTCGAAAACCAGGTGATGGAGAGCGCATCACCGGCGCCAGCAAGTGCGGACATGGCGAGCCCGGAGACGGTCGGACTCGCCGCTGGCGGGGCGAAAGACGTGGCCAACTTTCGAGAAAACGTCGCGAACGGGTATACGCCACAGCCGGAGGCGATCAGCGACGAGGGGCTGTTCTACGACTATCACTTCGAGACGGGCACGCGGACCGAATCGGAGGCCCTGTTCGCGCCGCGCTACGCGGCTGCCGTGAGCGAGCACCCGATCAGTGGGGAGACCGAGCGCTACCTGTCGGTGGGGTTGGACTCGACGCTCTCGGTCGACGAGTTCGAGCGGCCGCGGCTGGATCTCGTCGCCGTCCTCGATGTCTCCGGGTCGATGGACAGTTCCTTCGACGCGTACTACTACGACGAACACGGGCGCAAGCGCGAGGCCGAGGACGATGCGGCGACGAAACTCGACGCGGCGACACAGTCGCTGTGCGCGCTTACCGAGCAGCTCCATGAAGAGGACCGCCTGGGCGTCGTCCTCTACAACCACCGCGCCCACGTCGCGAAACCTCTCCGTGATGTCGGAGCGACGGATATGCCCGCGATCCGTCGCCACATCCGCGAGATCGCTGCTGGCGGCAGTACGAACCTCGCGGATGGTTTCGAGGCTGCCGTCGACATGTTGGTCGGCGGGACGCCCAGTCCTGACGTTGAGCGCCGTGTCGTCTTCATGACCGATATGATGCCAAACACGGGGACGACGGGGGACAGCGAACTCACGCAGTTGTTCGCGGACGCGGCCGTTGAGGGTGTCCACACGACGTTTATCGGCATGGGGCTGGACGCGAATGCGGAGCTAGCGGACACCCTGTCGGGCATCCGTGGGGCGAACCACTACTTCATCCACTCGGCCACTGAGTTCGAGCGTCGGCTGGGAGAGGAGTTCGACTACATGGTCACTCCGCTGGTGTACGACCTGAACCTCGACCTCGACGCAGACGGCTACGAGATCGAGGCGGTTCACGGATCGCCGTCCGCGGACGCTGCGACCGACCGCCTGATGCACGTCGGGACGCTGTTTCCCTCCGCAAAGCAGGATGGCGAAGCTCGGGGCGGCGTCGTCCTCGTCCGTCTCGAGCAGACGACCCCGGATGCCGACTTGGATCTGGTCGCCTCGTGGACGGAACGGGACGGTGGCGAGTACACCGAGCGTGTCACCGTCGACGTCCCCAACGAGTCCGGCACATACGCCCATGAGGGCGTCCGAAAGGCCGTCGCGCTGGCCAGGTACGCTCGCGAACTCCGGACGTGGGCGACGGACCTCCACGACCGCGCTGACGCCGCGACTGGCGTTGACGACTGGCTGCTTCCTGACCAGCGCGGCCGGCACGAGCGCGAGTCCGTACCGCTAGTTGTTCCTGATCGCTATTCCGAGCGATTCGACCAGCTTCGCAGCTACCTCGAAGACGAGATGGACACTGTGGGTGATGAGACGATGCAGCAGGAGGTGGAACTCCTGGAAACACTGTGTCAGCAGGCACCCGCGACGCCGCACGAGGTGAGTGATTGATGCTCGTGTTCGCGTTCGACCGTGACTGGACCGTCGACGTGAATCCACATCCCCGCCACGACGCCGTCCCGCTGGAGTGGGTACGTCATCTCGCGCATGAGACGCCGCACGCGGTCTACGCTATCGGCAATCAGACGCTGGCCGAGGAGGCCGCAATTCCGGGTGTCGTCGACATCGTCGGCCGCCACCCCGACGACTGGGACGAGTGGCTCGGCGAGAAACAGCCCGACGGTCGGTACAGGCAGTTTCCACTCCGGCGCGAGCGGCTATCACTCATCACCGACCTGCACCCGGACGCGAACGGCTACGTCGTTGTCGACGACCTCGATCTGAGTGATGTTGACGGGTGGGAGCACTACCACGCTTGGGAGTTCGTTCCCGCGGTCGAACGGGGAGAAATCCATCCCAACCTCCCGTGGGTGCGTGACCTAATGACCGACGGTGGACTCCCGTCGTCTGCCGGAATTATGTCTGCGAACGCGTCGATGCTGTCGTCGTTTCTCGACGACCACGCTGATGCGCCCGGATTCGAACTTACGTACATCGATGATGGGGACGAGCGAACGCAGCTGTGCCACGACGTCTCCGTTCACGCGGTGACACTCGAACGGCCTTCGGCAGCGCCGGCGCTCCAATGTACGCCGCTGGCGCCTGATAGTGATCAGTTCACTGTTCCTGTCGACGCAATCGAGATGCTATCTGTGGTCGAGCCCCCACCGAATCTGTACACGGCGAGCGCAGAGACACCGGACGAGGAGGCAACCGGGCTCCGCCGCCTCGCCGATGCGAATCCAGAGGCAGTCCGTATCTCATCGATCCTCGCGCTTCTGGATCGCGAAGACAACAATCGGGCTCGTGATAGGGAGGCAGTCCAGGCACTTCGTCGGGTGGCAGCAGTGCGCCCAGAGGACTGTACGCCGGCGATTCCAATCCTCCGGTCACTGCTGGAACGTGACGAGCTACCCGCTCGGGCCGACGTGCTGGCCACTCTCCGAGCAATTGGTGATGCCGATCCGGGGGCGATCGCTCCGCTCACCGACGAACTCGTACCGTATCTGCAGTCAAACATTGTCTCCGTCAGGCGTGAAGCGACCAGATGTATCGCCGCGATTGCCGAGGAGGACCCCGAGGATGCTGTGGACGCCGTTCCGGCGCTTGCAACGATCGTTGAGGACGACGCCGACGGACTCCAGTACGCGGTGTACGCACTTTCGCGGATCACGCGCGAGTATCCGGAAGAGGTCAAACCGGTCGCCGAGACACTTGGGGAAGTCACCCTCCGTGACTCGTTGTCCGACAGCGTTCGGCTGAACGCGACCGCTGGGCTCGGCCGGGTCGTGGGCGAATATCCGAGTATCGCCGTCGATATCGTCGACGACGTCGCGACCCTGTTCGATGCCGACAACCCCAAGCTCCGGAACAACGCGATCGGACTAATCGGCGACGTGGCGATCGTTCACACCGACGTGGTCGAACCATACACCGAGGAGATCACCGCATTGCTGACGGTCGAGGACACCTACACGCGAATCAATGCGAGTGGTGCTCTCAGCCGCGTAGCGGAGGACTTCCCGGAGTCGGTCGAACACGTCACGCCGACGTTCGTGGAGTTGCTGTCGGACGAGAATCCGCTCGTCCGTGAGAACGCTTGCTGGGCGCTCGGATATCTCTGTGCTCGAGACGCGACTGCGGCCTTAGAAGACCGAGCACGCGATGATGACAACGCCGATGTCCGTACGAGGGCATCGTGGGCCCTCGCCCAGATCAACGAATGACGCGGGTCTCGACATTTCGCTTGCTGACTCGGTTCAGAGAGTTCGCGAGTGCAGAATTATACGAGAGGGAGGACATCGTAATTCCATGACAATTGAACGTAACGCAGAGGGGTGTCTCCTCGGGCTGGCCTGTGGTGACGCACTAGGTCGGCCGGTCGAATTCAAGAGCGCCGAGGAGATCGCATCCCAGCACGGCGAAGTAACGGAGATGCTCGGCGACGGCACGCACGGCCAGCCACCGGGGACAATCACTGACGACACTGAGATGGCACTCTGTATCGCGGAGAGTCTCGTCGACCGCCGCGGGTTCGATCCAGCCGATGTGGCCGATCGGTTCGTCGACTGGCTCGATTCTGACCCGTTCGATATTGGACTGATGACGCGCGATTCGCTGTCCCGGATCAGACAGGGAACGTCGTGGGACGACGCTGGCGCGGATGTCTGGGAATCGCGCCCAGAGGGTTCTAACGCCGGCAACGGGAGTGTGATGCGGTGTGCACCCCACGCGATCGCGTTTCGGCACTTCGACGCGGAACTCACTCACATCAGTCAGCTTTCGTCGGCGATCACACATGCCGACCCGCGCTGCCGGTGGGGCTGTGTAATTCTCAACCGAACGCTCGCACACCTGATTCGCGACGAACGCGACCCACTCGGAACCGCGCTCAAGAATACCTATTCAGCTCCAGACGAACTTCGAACGGAACTCACGCAGGTACAGGAAGTCGTCACTGGCGACCGCGACGCGGCAGCGTTTGAAGCCCAGCTTGCGACCTCTGGGTACGTCGTCGACTCGCTCCAGGCTGGGCTCTACTACGGTTTGACCGCTGAGTCCGCCGAAACAGCGATCGTCCAGGCGGTAAACAGCGGTGGCGACACGGACACTGTCGGTGCGATCGCCGGTGCTGTCGCTGGCGCCCGATTCGGGTCGACCGACATACCGAATCGATGGACGGAAGAGATCGAGGAGTCTGACCGTCTCAAGCGATTAGCACAGCGATTGCTGACGATTCGGATGCAGATTCCTGGCAAGAGATGCGCGACTATGGATGATGGAACCCTCGTCTTCAAGGAACGGACCATCGAGGGACCTGCGTACATTTCCGCTCGCGAATTTCAGGAGGCGACCATCGGACACCGTCCTCATCCCGCGCCACATCGCAGCATCAGAACTGCGTACCACGAGCTGACGCCGGCGACGGCCGCGATGCTCGACTGGGAACGACGAGCGTACGCGGTCGACAGTGGTCGATGTTCCACCTACGCTGGCTCACAGATCGACCTCGATGCGGAACCGGGCTTCTCGCAGCCGACGCTCGTCCCTATGCCACAGTATCCGTTCGTCGACGCCTTCGATGAACTTCCCAAACAAGACCAGCAACGAATCAAGCGTGACGGGCAGGCAGCAGCAGACGCGTTCGTTCGAGCGTATGCGGCGTTCGCCGGGATTCGGCACCCGATAACCGAAACCGAGACCGACACAGTCGGTATTGAACGTATGGATCCGATTGCGGGGGCGACACGAGTACTAGTCGGCACGTTCGCCGACGCTGGCGAAGCGTTGTTGCGAAGCAACGAGAGTGGTGGCTACGACTCGCCAGCGGAGATCGAAGCAGCCTTCGATATCTCAATTGCTGAGGAGATCATTGCTGACCACCCACGCGCCCTCTACGAAGTTGCCGAGATCTTCCCACAATTAGCGAGCGGTACGGGTGCTATTCTGGATTATCTCACACAGCTTCGTCTCCCGCAGCGGCAACAGACGTTGACGGACACTAGTCCAGAGGATCAACTTGCGGACCTCCGTGATAAGGCCCACACAATGGTCGGAGAACTCCACGTCATGTACGAATCGCTTCGACGAGTAGCAGTCCGGCATCCGGAGCTCGATCACGAGCAATGGCAAGCCATCACCGCCCAGTCGGGGGACGATGAGTAATGGTCGATGCGTGGCTCACAACTATGAGCACGAACCTGGAGGCGGTCATCAATCCCCTCATCGCAGCCTGTGAAGAGGGATTCCTCCCCGACGAACTGTACGTGCTGGATAACCCTGGCGTCGGTGACCAGTTCGATGATATCACGTCCATGATGGAGCGTGTGGTGGTCGAATACGGCGGTGAGGATCCTGACCTCTCCGTCACGCAACTCGATACGGAGACAGATTTCCAGGGAATCGTCGAGCACTTTCGTGAACCGATTGCCCAGATACAGGCCGACGGGGGTACGGCGGCGGTCGATGTCACTCCCGGTCGAAAGTTCATGTCGGCGATCGCGTTCCAGGCGGGGATTCAGTTCGAGGCCGACCACGTCTTCTATCTCTACGTCTCGAACAACCGCTTCTACGGCCGATTGTACCCCGATGTCCCCAGACCAGTAATCGAACTTGTCGACTTTCAGGAGGTTTTCTAATGCAGCTTGCTCGCCACCACATCACGCATCTCCTCAACGCGCTGTACACGGAGGGTATTACGTCGGTTAGTGTTCGGCACCCGTGTGAAGAGATCGGAGAACTCCTCGAAATAGACCTCTCCGATCCCGTCGCAACCACGGTCCGATTCACACAAGGCGCGCTCACGTACCAGGATTCCCGCGAGGAACTCCACACGACATACGGTGAACAGGCCTACGACGACCTGCCTGACAAGGATACCTACATCCGAGCGCTCGTTGCTGGTGGCCTCGTCGACATCGAAAATCGAGAGAACGTGGAGACGTTCTTCCGCCGTCAAGGACATCCCGACCTTGACGCCGGCCATCAGCCCGTAGCACTGGGCATCGATACGAATCTACTCGCCTGGCGGATGCCGGATGTACTCCGACTGGATCCGGAGCGATACAGTGACGACAAAGGGCGAAGCCCAGTCAATGGCTTTGCCCTCGCGACTGGTATCTACGAGGAACTCAACTGGCATTACAATCACTACGAGACGCGAGCCCTCGAAGATGCGTTTGGGTCCGAGTTCGTGCGGCTGGACAATCAGCCGGCTGGAGCGAATCGTGAAGGATTCCTCGGGCTCTACGAATATCGTCGCCTTCGTGACCATCGATATGCGGATACGATCGAGAGTGAGACGGGCGACGAGGCGATTGTCGACGCCTATGCTGAGTACGATCAAGATAGCCGAAAGCGAGTAATTCTCCTTAGCAATGACCACGGGTTCGTCGAGCTGGCTCGTGAGGAGGGGGTACTCGCACAGCATGTGAGCTTCCCAGTTGATATTCCACGGAAGGTGACGGTCACCTGGGACGAACTGCAGGATGCGCTCTACACGCTCTCGGTGCTGTTCGGCGTTCTGCGACTCCCAAAGGTAACGCTGTACGGGGTGTGGAACGGCAAATCTGGGGAGGACTGGCAACGCCGGCGTCTGGATGTCGATTGCCGAAGTGAGAACGTTCGTGAGAAACTTCGGCGTGATCGTGCAGTCACAGCTGAATACGAGGCGACGAGATGAGCTATCAGTCGCAGAATTGTCGGCGGTCAATGTGATCTCCCGCGACGACCGCAGCGAGGAATACACTGGCTAGTAGCGTCCGGATGAGGAGCACTCTCGAAAGCACTCTTTCCTCGGGATATCTCGGGGCCTTCTCGTACACTTGATCGCCTTCAGTGGCGACTGTCTTGAGATATTGTCTACACTATAGTGACCTACATATTGGATACGTCTCACCCTCTCATAGTGCAAGAATGGGTGGAATTTATCTATCCGTGACTTGTGCTTCTATCTTACTGTCTAGCCGCACTCATGAACGACGCTCTGGAACTACTGTACACGGGGGATCTCCACCTCGGCCGTCACCCGAGTCGAATTCCGGATGATTTGGATGGTCCGGAGCTGTCGCCGAAAGCTGTCTGGCTGTCGACGGTCCAGGAAGCAATCAACCGGGACGTCGACGCGGTCGTGATTGCTGGTGACGTCGTCGATCAGGAAAATCGATATTTCGAGGCGTATGGCGCGTTCGAAGACGGAGTTGCACAACTCGACGAAGCGGGGATTCCAATCGTTGTGGTAGCCGGGAACCACGACTTCGATGCGCTCCCTGATATGGTCGATAACCTCGACGCTGACACGCTCCAGTTCCTCGGGAGAGACGGGCAGTGGGAACGCTGGACGCTCGAACGGGACGGCGAGTCCATCGCCCACTTCGATGGCTGGTCGTTTTCGGCCGAACACGTCTACGAGTCCCCGCTCGATGAGTACGACCTCCCGGAGGCCGATGAAACTCCTCAGATTGGAGTACTTCACGCTGACCTCGATTCCCGAGGCAGCCGGTACGCACCGGTTCTGTCGAGCGAACTCCGCGACACCGCGGCAGATGCCTGGTTACTCGGCCATATTCACAGTCCAGGCATCCAGATCGACTCGCGTCCACTGGCTTTGTACTCGGGGTCGCCACAACCCCTTGACCCAGGAGAACAGCGGGCCCACGGCCCGTGGACGATTACGATACCCGAAAACGGAGACGTACAAGCTGAACAGGTTCCCCTGGCATCCGTTCGCTATGACCGGATTTCGGCCGATGTCTCCGGGGCAGACGACCCACAGGAAGCGACCGCCGTCATTTCGGACGAAATCAAGGAACACGTTCGCTCCGAACTCGATACGAGGTCGCTGAAACTCAGCCTCGTTCGCGTTCATCTAACTGGACGGACGGATGCGCATTCGGCGCTCGTCGATCAGCATCGGTCGATGGAGCGTGACCTCGGATTCCGGGAGGGGTCGGTTTCCGTCCGGATCGAATCGATTGACGTCGATACCCGGCCGGCAATCAATCTCGAAGACCTTGCGGAGGGAGACAATGCAGCTGCGTTCCTCGCGGGTCTCCTGCTCGAAATCGAGGATGGTGATCCTCGCGAAGCCTACGGTGACGTGGTCGATGACTCGCTAGGCGCTGTACGGCAGGCTCATAGTGCGAATGCGTACAACCCGCTTCGACGCGAGACTGAACTCGAGGACCCGGATGACGCTGACGCAATCGACCATCTCGAACAGCAAGCACGGGTACTGCTCGATACCCTACTCAGTCAAAAGGAGGGTAAGGCGTGACCAGGGACCCGATTTGCTTCGAGGAAATCCAGATCGTCCAGGCTCCTGGGTTCGAGACCGGGGGCTTCTCGATCGACGACCTGTGCTCCGGCATCAATGTCGTTCATGGACCGAACGCGGCAGGAAAAACGACGCTCGCTGAGTCGCTCGAATGGCTTTGCTGGCCCGAGACCGCCGACGAACGTGCGTCCCTCGTGGGGCAGCTCTCACTGAATGGTGAAGCTTGGCGGGTCGAAGTCGACAATGGGCGCACGAGCTATCAACGTGACGGCCAGGAGGCGAACGGTCCGAGCCTCCCTCCGGCCGATCAACGCGACCGCTACCGTCTCTCCCTCCACGACCTCCTCCAGCGAGACAACAACAACGAATCGTTCGCCGAGATAATCGAGCGAGAATCAGCTGGTGGCTACGATCTCTCCGCAGCATACGACGAGCTCGGATATTCAGATTCCCCGAGTCGGGCCAACAGGAACGTCGTCCAGAACGCCAAGGGAGCGATTCAGGAGTTGCGTGAGGCGCGGAACGACGTATCCGAACTGCGCCAAGAGCAAAACGAGCTCTCCCGGTTACGTAGTGAACTGGAGGCAGCCCGTCGAGCACAGGAACGCTCCGAACTGCTCGAGCAGGCGATCGACTACGCACAGGCGAGAAACGAGTTGAAGCAGGCTGAATCGAGACTCGACGAGTTCCCCGATATCTTAGATCAGGTCGATGGGGACGAAATCGAGCGTGTTCGATCCCTCGAAGATGACATCGACGAATGGACTGACAAAAAAGACCAGGCCGAGAAAACGAAAACGGACGCTCAGGAACGGCTCGATGAGGCTGACCTTCCTGAAGAGGGCCTCCCGACAGGCCGTATCGACCATCTGAAAGAGCTTCGCGATGACCTCGATTCTGCGGAGGACCGGAAACGCGATCTCAAGGGAGAGTTGGCTGACGCAAAACGGCAGCGAGAAACTGCCCGAGAGGACATTCCTCTAGATGTCGATACCGAGGACCTCGTTGGCTTGGAACCCGTCACGTGGAAGACTGTCTCGAAGTTCGCACGAGAGGCCGAGGAACTCCAGTCCGAGCGTGAAACCCGGGAGGCCGTCCAGCGACTACTGGAGGATGGGGAGCATCCTGAGCCTAATCTGCCTACGCTTCAACGCGCGAGTCAGTCGCTGGAAGAGTGGCTGGCTGCGTCCGTTTCTACGGAGTCGAACGACGGTTCAGAGGCATTCCGTATCGCCACGTTCTCGGCCATTTCCCTCGCCTCGACAGCAGTCGCGCTGGGGCTCCTGGTGCATCCACTGCTGTTCTCAATCCTGGTCGTCGCCGCTGGCATCTTCTGGTATGGGCTGCGCGCCCGCTCACAGGCTGCAGACGGAGGGAATTCACGAGAACCGCACCGTGAGTCGTTCGAGAAAACTGGTCTAAAGCCGCCAGAGACGTGGTCCGAGGATGCGGTTCGGTCCCGTCTGATCGGACTGTACGACGCAATCGCAGAGCACAAGCTGGCTGAGCGACGGTCCGAATGGCGCGATAGCCTGGCGACGGATTCGGGCACACTCGAACAGAAGGAGCAGGATCTGGAGGAAACACGTGCCAAACTTCAAGACCAGCTGGGCGCCGCGCCAGATGCGTCCGATGTCGAACTCGCCGTGATTTCCAAGCGAGTACTCGACTGGCAGGAAGCCCACGACGAGGTTGAAGGGAGTCAAGAGAGCATCGAAACCGTCGACGAGCAGAGCGAGACCGCCCGTGAAGACCTCCAAGCGAAACTCGACCCCTACGGCTACGACGACGTCCAGAGTTCCGGCGAGGCGACCGAGGCAATCCGGAACCTCGAGAACCGCGAACAGAAACGCGAAACCGCACAGCGGGACCTCGACCAAGCTACCGAGACGATCCAGGAAGCGACCGAGAAGATAGATGCGCTGGAGGACGAACGCGACGAAATCTTTGCGGATCTGGAGCTCAACTCCGATGACCACGATCGGTTGGAGGAATTCTGTGAGCAGGTTGAAGCATACGACTCGGCTGCGGAGGCTGTACGAGAGGCCGAAATCAGGGCGAACACGGAGGTCGAAGAACTCGAAAGCTACCCAGAATTCGAACCGGACCTCAAGGAGCAGGAGATTGCTGACCTAAGAGAGGACCTTCGTGAGGCGGAACGAACTGCCGAAGATTTCGACGACCTGCAGTCACGGATTGCCGATATCAAGGCGGAAATCAGGCAGGCGAAGTCCGACGACCAGGTTGAAACGGCGCTCGCAGAGCGTGACCGGGCGCTCGATGACCTGCAAGACCAACTCGAGGACGACTGTGATGCGATGGTCGGCGACGTCCTGGTGGATCACGTTCAGGAGGCGACCATGGAAACCAGTCGCCCGGACGTCTTCGAGCGTGCTCGTGAAATTCTGGCGACGATCACTCGTGGCCGGTATCGGTTGGACTTCGACGAGAATGAAGCCGAGTTCCGTGCGTTCGACGAATCGAAACAGAAGGGACTCGCTCTCGACGAGCTTTCGAGCGGGACGCGGGTCCAGGTCTTGCTCGCCGTCCGAATCGCCTTCGTCGAACAGCAAGAACAGGGCGTTCGGATCCCACTTCTCCTCGACGAGACCCTCGCCAATACCGACGACCGCAGGGCGAAGACCATCATCGAGTCGACGATCGAACTGGCCCGAAACGGTCGGCAGATCTTCTATTTCACTGCACAGGGCGACGAAGTAGCGAAGTGGACTGCTGCACTGGAGAGCACAAATGGCGTCAACCACGAAATCATCGACCTTGCAACGGTCCGCGATACCGACGACTCCGTCCATATCCCTGATCTGGAATCTATCGAATCATTCACTCCGAAGCCCCCCAGTCCCGACGGTCATGACCACGCCACGTATGGTGACGAACTCAAGATGGACTCGTTCAATCCGCACCGTGGCGCGGGGACGGCGCACCTGTGGTACCTGGTCGACGATGTCGAAACTCTCCATCAATTCCTGGAGCTCGGGATCGAGCACTGGGGGCAGCTGAATAACCTCCTTCAGTGGGGCAACGGAGACCTCTCCTCCGTTGATTCCGACCAGATAACGATAGTAAAGGAAAACGCTGCGGCGCTGAACGAGTTCGTCGACGCTTGGAAGGTTGGTCGTGGCGAGCCCGTTGATCGAGAGGTTCTCGAAGCCTCTGGCGCCGTGAGCAGCAACTTCATCGACGAGGTTAGTGACCTTGCTGAGTCAGTCAATGGCGATGGCAGACAGATCGTTGAGGGCTTGCACAACGAAATAAGCGGGTTCTACAGCAGTAAGGCGAATAAGCTGGAGACGTATCTTGAAGAAAACGGGTACATCGAACCTCGTGAGACATTGGGTCATGGCCAGATTCGTGTCCGTGTCATCGAGCGCTACGTCGACGAAGGCGTCTCTCGCGACGAGGCCAAAGATAGGACCGATGAACTGCTAGCACGCCTGGGTGAAACCTGAGTCTCTCGGACTGTTGGACCCTCATAACCTGTCAGAATTGGTGTGCTACATAATCCGCTCGTAATCATCAGAACTTCAGCTGAGGTAGTTGTTGATGGACTCTTCACTCAAGACGGGAATTCGCTTCGCCATCAGCGGATTCAACTTACGCTTTAGCGCTCAAGCGAGTCAAACTGCTCCCAGATCTCTTCGCTGATCTGCTTCCTCATCGATTCAATCTCATCAGGTGACCACTCAACGTCCCATGCGTCATCAAGCGTCGTGAACACGAGTGAAACCCGGACACTACGGCCAGTCTCCTGTTGGTTTAGCGCAATCGCATAGGCCTTCATCTGATTCTCGTAATACTCCGCGTCAGCTTCCAGTTCCTCAGGTGTGACATCGCCTGTCTTGTAGTCGATAATATGGTACGTGTCCGGCGTGATGATCAGGTGGTCGATGAATCCCGAGATGTCTCCGCGCTCGAATTCCGCAGTAACATACAGCTCGTCGTACTGGTGCTCGACATCGACGTCCGTGGTTTGCTCGTCAACGTAGTCTATCCCGCGCTGGGCATGGATACTCACGCGGTTCTGAAGTTCGGGTGAGAGTGAGACCGTGGCCCCCTCGTCAACAAGGGTCTGTTCCATCAGATGTGGCCAGTGAGTTTCCGGCGGCCGCAGTTCGCAGAGCCGATGCACCATCTCGCCGAATACGCTCGCGTCGACGCCGTCCGTTTCGACACTCTCTTCCTCTGTTGAGCGGCCGTCCGATTCGGCCCCTCCGGTTGTTGGGTCCTCTTCACCGTGTCGACTCTCCGGACTCGTCTCGCTATCGTCGGTCTCTTCGACGTAGATGGTCCCCGTGTCTTCGTCGAACTGGAGTTCGCCATACTCCCCGTAGAGTGACGCAAGGTCAGTCGCCGAAAACCGAAAGCTGACATCTGGCTTGGGCGGACGTGGTGACAGTTCGACGTCAGGGTCGATATCGGGCTCAGGTTGTACCTGTTCGGCTGGCGGTGTCGGGAGCGACACGGTGTACGCGCCGTCACCGTACGTACGCCGGACATGGGTATCGGAATCGAGGGAAGTGCACACGTCCTCGGTGAGGAGTTCTGGCTGCACCCAGTCGCGCCAGCTTGATGCTGACTCAGGGTCCGGCTCCTTGAGATCCGTCATCGTTGGTTCCTCGGTCTCACCAGCTGCCTCGTGGAGGCCGCTCAGGAGCAGATGGTCTCGTGCCCGGGTGCAGGCCACGTAGAGCACACGTTTCTCTTCGGCGCGTTCTTCGGCCCGACGACGCTCACGAATCGTGTCACGGGCGATCGTATCCACCATCTCGAACGGATCGTCCGGGCTTGGTGCCTTCATCCCGACTGCGTGCTGGCCACCAATCTGTTCGAACTCGACCTTCCCTCCGCCCAGGGACGCTTCATCCTTGAACTCGCGACCGATCCCCGGGACGACGACGAACGGGAATTCCATTCCCTTGGCGTCGTGGATCGTTAGAATCTGGACTCCTTCGCCGGTCGTGTCAGCTTCGCTCTCCCGGCCGCCGAGCTCAATGCGGCGTTCGATTCGACTCACGAGGGTCGTGAGACTCCGAACGCCATCGTCGCTCCATCCGCGAAGCTGCTCGCGGAACTTCTCCACGTTCGCCATCGCCTGTTGTGGGCGCTCGTCGGCGCTGACACTCACTAAGTAGCCTGTATCCTCGAGAATCCGCGTCAGATACGCGGCCCACGATCCGTCGAATCCAGCGGATTCCTCGTCGCCAAGTCCCGCCAAGTGACGCCACTCTTGGAGATACTCGTAGGCATCTTGGAGTTCCTGGTGCTCACTCGTTGCGAGTGCCTCCCACAGAGAGTCGTCATGGAGTTTCAACTGGGCGAGCGTGTCGTCGGTGAGCCCGAATAGCGGCGATCGAAGCGCTGCGTAGAGTGCGCGTTCGTCACTTGGATCGGCGAGCGCCCGGAAGAGGTTCAACAGCGCGGTGATTTCCGCCGATTCGTAGAAGCCGATCCCGGACGCGACCGAATAGGGGACGTCCGCCTCTTCTAACGCTCGTTCGTACTTTTTGAGGTGGGTGCGGCTGCGGATGAGGATAGCAATATCGCTCGGTTCGATATCTCGTGGCTCCGGCGGTTCATCACTCTCCTCTGTCTCCTCTCGGTCACTCAGTCCGCTTTCGGTAGTCGGTTCACTCTCACTACTATCCTCATCCGTTTCGTCCTCCTCGGGGTAGACCTGAAGCGGTTCAGCAAGTATCTGGGAGAGACGGGCGGCGAGCGCCATCGCCTCCAACTCTGTGTCGTGTTCCGGCTCTGCTGTCGCGAAGTCCGCGTAGTGTTCGCAATGATGTTCTCTGAGGTCGGCATCGGTTGGTACCGTGAGATACTCCATAGTACCCAGCTCTGCTGGATCGTCACGATCGGCGGTCAGGGATTGGGGGGCCGCCTCGTAGGGCTCACCGTCTTCGTCGAAGATAGCTTCGAAGAGTTCGTTGATTGACTCCAGCACCGTCGGCAGCGTTCGGAAGTTCGTCGAGAGTTGGTCATCGTCCTCGCTTTCTGCATCCGTGTTTCGAGCGTCTTGGGACACCTGTTCGAGAGTCGTGGCCGTTTCGCGGAACTGCGTGACGTCGGCATTTCGGAAGCGATAGATGCTCTGTTTGACGTCGCCGACGACAAACACGTTCTGGGCATCGAACGTTTCCCCGTCGCTGGCCGTCAGGAGCTTGATGAGGTCCCACTGGCGTGGGTCCGTATCCTGGAACTCGTCGACCATCACATACTCGAACTGCTCCCGTAACTCCTCACGGATGTCGGCATTCTCTGGTGCTTGGAGGAAATCGACGGTATAGGAAATCTGGTCAGTAAAGTCAACAGCGTTCTGCCGATCTTTCCGTTCCTCGTACTCGGCAGCCGCGATTTTGGTCAGCTCTGCGAGCGCTTGGACGAACGGGAAGCTATTCGATTCGATCTCCAGATCCACGTTGACGGCGTACTCCTCGGGCTGGAGTGTCTCGACCAGTGTCTCGAACGCGCTGTCGAACTCCGTCTTACGAGGATGGTCTCCCCACCGCGTGTTGGCTCCCGTATAGCTCGCGTAGCGTTCCCCACTGCCCTTTGTGAGGTGCATACTGAGTTCCGCAATCGTCGACTGCTTGGCTCGGGATGGAACACCATCGTCGAATCCGGGTTCGAGTCGAGCCACGACCCCCTCCGCACGCTGCCAGGTCTGTCCTCCGGTCTCGATATCTGGGGGGTTCTCAACGAACTCTCGTAGGGTAGCCGCGGCCGCGCCGAAGTCGGGGTGGGCTAGCCGCTCGGCGGCTTCATCTGGATCGATCGGATGCAGAGCCGACTCGACGAACGAGATGTATTCCTCCTCTGTGGCGTCCGCCCACCGGTCAGCCCACTCAAGACTCTCCGGTCGCTCGCCCAGCAGATCGGTCAGGACGTCCTGGAGCTGGCTTCGAGAGAA
>JGI12405J12835_1000112_pt1 | contig 26678 bp, 29 predicted proteins | sample A23P3SouthBayCA_FD_12835 | JGI IMG/M metagenome (IMG submission 12835)
GCCAGACGTTCGTCCCGCACTCGGTACAGGCGGCGTCCTCGAGATCGGCAGGACTCGGTCCCTTGTACTCGACGTCGAGCCCCTCGTCTCGCGGTGTCGTTTCGGGCCAGATTCCGTGGGTCCTCCAAAACTCACGGACGCGAGCGAGGCTGTGGCGCACCGTCTTTCGGACGGTGACGTGGTCGGCGTCGCGACCGCTGTCGTCCCAGCCGTCGGCCGTCCAGAACTCACCGAACTGTGCGCCGCGATGTAGGCCGTTCCAGTCGATGCCGACGATGTCGGCCGGTGGCTCGTCGGTGAGTGTTGGCCTGGTCAGCTGTCGAATTGCGTCGAGCTGCTTGGGTGGACTCCCGCCGAGGATGTGGACGCGCCGCCCTCTCCAATCGGCTGGGTCAGAGAACTCATGGGCCAAGCGGTCGGCGTATCCCCGTGAATACCCCAAGACGAGGTTCTCGGGTATCGCGTCGATCACCGCCCGCGACTTCGGAACGACGATGAGCTCGGCCTCTGGATAGCTCGCTCGGATCTCACGAGCCGCAGCGACGTGGGCGTCGACGTCGTCGAGTTCGTCGACGTCCCCGATGACCCCGACCTCTGGTTCGTGCTCGAAGAAGCGGTCGACGAACCGCTCCAGGTCGGGATTCCGGAAGTCGTTGTCGAGCATCCCAACGGGAATCTCGAGATTCAGGTACTGATCCGTCTGATACCCACAGTCTTCCCGAAACCCAGGGAGAAATCCGAGGGCGAGAGCATCGCCGGCAAAGGGATCTCGGTGGAGGAACGCCACGAAGTCTGTTTGTCTGGCGGCGGCGATTTCGCGGGCGGTGCTGGCGCTGGAGCTCAGCTCGAGAGACATGATTAGGCTCGCGAGGCCGCTGCTGGCTGCCCCGCACCCTTTCAGGGGCCCGAAAAACCGAGGCACAGCGGATTAACCAACAATAGGGGGAACTCACGCAGAGTGTGTTGGTTAAGAATAGGGCTTACTTTTCGTCCTCACGCAGCTCTTCAGCCTTCCACTTGAGCTGGCGCAGAATCTGCGTCCGGTTCTGATGGGCGTTCTCGTAGGCAACACACTCCTGAAGAGTCTCCATATCGGGAATCGTCGCGATACCGGCCTTGATCAGGTGCGTGTTCGATGCTTCAAGCCGCTTCTCTGGCGGGAATTCGTCGCTCTCTTCGTCGTTAGTGGTTCCCATCTCGAAGAGCCTCCACCCCTTTGGGGCCGACACAAACAACTCTCCGGACGATGACGCCCCATCTCTAATAGAGATAAAACCGATACAACAGTTACCGTAATGGTCATCCCCCGCGAGTGTTTACAGCCCCGTATGGAGCGAAAGACGATCTCCGTCACCGGGATGTCGTGCAACGGGTGCGAACAGAACGTGGAGACCGCCCTGCGAAACCTCGACGGTGTGAGTCGGGTCGAGGCCAATCACGACGCTGACACGGTTGAGGTGGTCCTCGAGGATGGAGTCTCAAACGATGACGTGAACGCGGCAATCGAACAGGCTGGCTACGACGTCGTGGCTTAGTCGGCCGTCACTCGGCTGTCTCCACGTTCGCTGTCGGTCCGTTCTTCTAGGGCGAACTTGGTGTTGACACCCTCGCCGGAGAGGAGCTGACCAGCGAAGCTGTTGGCGAGGACGGCCGAGACGGACAACACCATCGCAAGCATCGCGAACACTGGGTGAACGAGCCCTGTGGTCGCGGCGGCGACGCCGATGCCGTTGAACGCGAAGGCCGTCGCGAGGTTCTGACGGGTCTTCCGGTAGCTCTCTTTCCCGATCTCGTAGGCGTCCATCACGCCACCAAGCCGGTCGCCCATCAGGACGATATCCGCTGACTCGATGGCGATGTCGGTCCCTGCGCCGATGGCGATGCCGATGTCCGCCTGCGTGAGTGCGGGAGCGTCGTTGATGCCGTCGCCGACCATCGCGACGCGGTAACCCTCGTCCTGCAGGCGACCGATCTCTTCGCGTTTCTCGTCGGGCAGCACGTCTGCCATAACGCGGTCGATGCCGACCTCCTCGGCGACCGCGTTCGCGGTGCGCTCGTTGTCCCCGGTGATCATCACGGGCGTAATGCCGACCTCTGTCATCCGCTTGACGGTCGCAGCGGCGTCGCTCTTGACCTCGTCACCGATACCGATCAGGCCGATGAGGTCACCGCCACGAACAACTCCAGCAACGGTGAGGCCGCGGCCTTGGAGTCGCTCAATATCGGCGTCTCCCTTCGACAGGTCGATCCCCTCGTCGCTGAGCCATCCCGGTTTCCCGACCAGCACGTCGTCGCTGGCCACGGTTACCCGGACGCCCTTGCCGGTCACGGAATCGAAGGCGTCGGGGTCTCCGTACTCGAAGCCTTGCTCGTCGGCGGCCTCGAGGATCGCATCGGCAAGTGGATGTTCGGAGAACGCCTCCGCGCTGGCCGCAGTCGTGAGTACATCCACCTCGTCGGCACCGAAGGCGACGACCTCACTGACGGCGGGTTCGCCGACGGTGATCGTGCCAGTCTTGTCCAGCACGATGTGGTCGACGTCGGGGAAAATCTGGAAGGCGTCACCGGAGCGCATCAGGATGCCTCGGTCAGCGGCCTTCCCGCCGCCCCGAATTAGCGCGAGCGGTGTCGCCATCCCGAGGGCACATGGATAGCCGAGCACGAGGACCGCCAGCGCTGCGAACGCCCCGCGCTGGACGTTGGGGGCTGCACCCCACGCAAGCGGTGCGACCACCCAGAAGAGGAACGAGAGCGCGGCAATCGTCAAGACGCCTGGGACGAAGTACTTGAGGACGCGGTCGGCGAGCTGAATGATGCCGGGCTTCATAGCGCGTGCTTCCTCGATTTCGCGGGCCACCTGGTTCAGGAACGCGTCCTCGCCCGTTGCAGTTACCTTGATGAGCAGCGTCCCGGTCTCGTTGACGCTGCCGCCGATCACTCCGTCGCCCTTCGCCTTCTCCTCGGGGATGGACTCACCGGTGGCAACCGACTCGTCGACTGTGGATTTACCCTCGACGACCTCACCGTCGACGGGGATGTTCTCGCCGGGCTTGACCCGGACGTAGTCGCCGACGTCGAGGTCGTCGAGGGGGACTTCCTCGACGTCACCGTCATCACTGACGCGGCGTGCTGTGTCGGGCTGGAGGTCGAGCAGGTTCTGCACGGCCTGTGAGGCTCGTGTGCGGACGATGAGGCTGGTGTACTCCGAGAGGATGTGATAAGTGGTAATGAACACGGAGACGGCGAAGAAGTGGACGGTCGGGAAGCCAGAGAACACGAACAGACCGAGCAGCCCACCAAGTAACCCTGCGAATGCGCCCGCTTCCAGGAGAACGTGCTGGTTGAAGATCCCCCGGCGAAGGCTCTGGAACGCCTTCTGTTTGATGTAGCGCCCAGGCCCGAACATCGTCCCGAGCGCCAGCCCTAGCGTCACCAGATCCATTATGAGATATGTCGACTCGAAGCGGCCCATCACTAGGATCATCCAGCCCATCAGCACAGCAACGACGATGGATGCGCCGCCGGCGAGCAGGAGGCGGCGCTTGCCGTCAGCGAGCTCGGCCTGCTGTTGCTCGTATCGCTTCGCTTTGTCCGGGTCGCGGATGGTATAGCCGAGATCCCGAAGCGTGTCCTTCACCTCGACCTCGCTCAGGCGGTCATCGTCGTACTGGACGAGGACCTCCTCGTGGGCGAGACTTACGTCGACGTCCTCGACGCCGTCGGTCCGGCTGTAGGCCTTCTTGATACTCTCGGCACAGAAGGAGCAGGACATTCCCCCGACGTTGAATTGTTCGTGTGTCGTTCCCATCGTGGTCGCTAGTTAACCAGCGAAGTGGATAATCATTACGACTAGTATTATAGCGGTATCGAACAACTAAGACTGCTATCGAATGTGTAGCGTTACTCTTACTATCGTCGTTCCCCTACGTCCTCACAAGAATGGCGCTCCTCGAATCCGACGTGCCGATCCGTGAAGTCGTGACGACGGCCCCGGAGAAAGCGAAAGCGTTGGAGAACGACGTCCGGGCGAAGATCCTCGATATGCTCGCTGCCGAAGAAATGACGATCGAAGAGATTCACGACGAACTGCATCGTCGCGGTGAGGAGAAGGCCGAGACGACGGTGCGCCACCACGTGAACGTCCTGAAGGACGCAGGGATGGTTGAAATCGCCCGTCTTGAGGAAGCTGGCGGCGGAACGCGGAAGTTCTACAAGTCGAACACGCGGATTTTCTCGTACGACCTTCCAGAGGACGCCGAGCAGACGCTCGCTGGGGCGCAGGAAACCGCGACAGCCGAATTAGCAGGGCTCGTTGAGACGCTCTATGGGGAGCACGGCGACGACATCGAAGCGGTGGCACGAGAAATGAAGCCCTGCGAGTACTGTGCAACACAGCATTACGAGGAGTTCGTCCTCCGGGAACTGCTAAATCGCGCGCTTATAGACCTCACTGAGAATGGGACGGTGGAGAGCGTTCGGCGTGATTCAGAAGACGCCGGCGATGAAGCCGAGTCCCATGACGACGAGGACGATCGCTGAGAACAGCGGCAGGTACGGTGTGTACTTCTCCACCGTTTCTTCGTACTCCTGATAGCCGGCGATGAGGAGCATCGTTAACCCGACGATGCCGACGATGACCGTCAGCGCATATGCGGTCATCAGTTCCAGACAGTACGTCGAACCGGCACAGAGGCCGATAATCTCGAACTCCTCCTCGTGAGCGAACCCGAGGACGAATGCGAACCAGGCGATTCCGAGTAGCCCGTGGTCGGTGTCAGTAGCCGGATCGGTCCTGTGCTCGTGGGAGTCCCCTCCGATTTCTCCAAGCCGAGTTTTCACCCGTATAAGAAGCCCATCCGAGGCGTGTTCGTGCGTGGGTGACGTGCCGTGACTGTGGTGGGTCGACTGCTCCTCAGTATGCCCATCGTGGTCGTCCTCGTGCTGGTGAGAATGGCCGTGTGTGTACTCTCGAATCCCGAGTCCGATGAGTAAGATGCCTGCGACGATGCTGACCGGACCGCCGATGGAAACGCCGCCAAGAATCGAGATCGGCTCGTTCACCTGCGTCAACTGAAAGTAGGATTTCGCGTAAAAGAACACGCCGACCATCGCCAGACTGCTAATGAGGTGGCCGATGCCGATTAGCAAGCTGCTGGCGAGTCCGTAGAGCCACTTGTTGGATTGATCGAGCGCATAGCTCGCAGCGACCGGCCATCCGTGTCCGGGCTCGATGCCGTGTACAAATCCGAGAGCAATCGCGCCGACCAATACTGGTAACGCCTCGCCGTGGAGCATTCATCTATCTCTCTATCCCTGCGCTGTATAGCGGTTGTTAAGACCGAAATGGGAATTCCGTAATAATCGAGGGTTGACATCCTCCCGCGGCTGAAGCCGTGGAATTCCTCCGGTGGGGATGGTGGCTATCCACTCATGGAGGCAAGTTTCCCGTTGCCGGTACTCCGGTTTGTGCGCTCCTCGTTGGGACGTACCCTCTCGGGAGAGGATGATGCCTCCGACCAGTTGTGGTCGTCCCACTTGAGGCGCACGGGCCGTGCCATCGGCCCGACGTCCGATTCGCCAGCCTGTCGTTCGAGGAACGTCCGCGAAGCGTCGAGGTCGGCGTGTCCCCTGTAGCCGCACGAACACCGAAACACGTCGCCGTCTCGGTTTGTATCGTCGCGTTCACCACACATCGGACACTCCGCCGTCGTGTACGCTTCCGATCGCACTTCGACTGTGATGCCGTACTCCTCGGCGGTCGTCGCAAGCCGGTCGATGAACGAGCGATACGCCCAGAACTGGTGGGTCTTCTCGTTCACCTCGGCGCTCCAGTGTGTCGAGAGGACATCGGTGAGGTCGCCCACGTACACCGTCGCCACGCCTTCGTCGTACAACCGTTCCATCAAATCTCGCACGAGGGCTTCCTGTGCGTGGTCACGCCGTCGCGTTCGCTTGCGGTACAAACGTCGAATCCGGCGACTACTATACCGTCCCTCGCGGAGTTTCGACTGCAAGCGGGCGATGTGCTCGGTGGTTTCGCGGAAGCGGGCGAACAGGTCGCGGCCGTCGTAGCAGTACTGCTGGCCGGTGGTGGTAGTACAGGCGACGAGATTGTTCGCGCCCACGTCCAGCGCGGCTGCTTCTGAAGCCAGTGGTGAATCCTGTCGAGAATCGGGCACAGTAACAGGCTGAAAGGCCCTGAACGTGTCGGTCACCTCGTCGTACTGTATCTCCAAGCGGCCCTGTTCGCCGTCCCATTTCGGAGCGCCGCACACTTCGAGGCGAAGGCGGTCGTGATAGCCAAGTCCGTACTCGTCTTTGAGGGCTTGGCCGACCGGGATTTCCAGCCGTGAGCGCTCGCTGATTTCCAGCGTATATTGGTCGTTTCGGATGTACGTCCGCAATTCCCTGCCATCGTCTTCGTTACCCCAGTAGCCCGGTGGGGCGGTGTCCTCGCCGTTTTCGCGGGCGGCGAAGAACGACTGCCAAGCCGATGTGTTCTTTCGAATCACCTGCTGTGCGGTGGCAGAGCCGAGAACGCCGACGTACTGTTTGCGGTAGTCGGCGGTGTCCCACACGCTGTCGCCGTCGAAGAAACGCTGGCGGCGTTCGTAGTTCAACTCGTTCCACAGGCTGGCCGAGGCATCCAACAACTCGCGGAGCAGGTGCTCGTCCTCCTCGGAGAGTGGGCGGATCGCGAACGTGTTGGTTCGCCTCACGACAGTATCTATTTACGTCTCAACGTCTTAAAGTCTATTGGTCGATGCGTCCCAACATAGACATCACCCACACGTTGCACGGTCGAATCAAAGACTACGCCGAGGACAAGGAGATGGAGCTATCCGAAGCGTACTCCGAACTGCTTGAGCGAGGACTTGAAAGCGTGGCACATCCAGATGAATCGTAGCGCGTAGACTGACGGGCCGTGCTGTCGCTCAGACCCACCCCCGAAGAGATGGGCTTCCGCTCGTCCCGTTCAAGACAGTAGGGGATCAATTGGGGAGTATGCGCACGAGCTTGAACGTGTCTGAGGACATTCTCGAGGAGTTCGACGAGACGTGGCAGGCTGAGGGGTTGGATTCCCGCTCGCGGGCGATTCGTGAAGCGATGCAGGAATACATCGAGGGGCACTCACAACTCGAAGCGGTTTCGGGTGAGGTCGTCGCTGTACTGGCGTTCGATTACCAGCACCACGAGGTGATTCACGATCTCCATACTGCCCAGCACCAGTTTCAGGACGTCATCGAGACGATGAGCCACACCCACCAGGGCGAGTGGTGTTTAGAGACCGTCTTCTGTCATGGCGATGCGGCGCGGGTGCGGGAACTCGTGTATCGGCTCCGTGATTTCGATGGGGTCGGTCGCGTGAAGACGATGCTCCTCCGCAGTACTGCGCCGGCCGACCCGGAGTGAGATTCATTCGATACAGCAGCTCATTGTCGACGTGTCCCGTCGGAACGCCTGACAGGTGTGTTTGAACGCCTCGCTGAACGTCGGGAACGGGTGGACGGTGTCGATGATGTCGTCGACGGTGAGGCCGAACGTCACCGCCAGCGTGGCTTCCATGATCATGTCGGCGGCACGAGGTCCGACCATGTGGACGCCGACGATCTCGTCGGTCTCGTGGTGTTTGACGACCTGGACGAGGCCATCCGTGTTCTTGACTGCCTTCGCCCGCGGGACATCCGCCATCTGGATGGTCTGGCACGAACAGGTGCCGTGCTCGTCCATATACTCGCGTTCTGTCGTCCCGACGGCTGCGACTTCCGGGCTGGTGAACACGACTGCGGGGACTGTATCGTAGTCGATGCTGACGCCCTCGTTGCCGAAGACGTTCTTGACGGCGTGATTGCCCTCCTTGGCGGCGACCGTCTCCAGTTCGGGCTCGCCGATCACGTCGCCCGCTGCGTAGACGTCGGGATTCGTCGTCTGGAAATGCTCGTCGACGCGAATCGCGCCATCGGATTCGGTCTCGACGCTGACTGCTTCCAAGCCGATGTCCTCGCTGTTGGGCTGGACGCCTGTCGCGACGAACAACGCCTCGGCGGTGAACGCTCGTTTCTCGCCCTCAATGACAGTCTCCACAGCGACGCCCTGCTGACCAGAGTCAGCACTACTGTCGGTAGCCACACCCTGAACCTGCTGGAAGTCGTTACCGGTCATGATGTCGATCCCTTCCTCGCGGAAGGCTCGTTCCATCTCCCGGCCGAGCTGGCCTTCCATACCTGAGAGCACGTGACCGGAGCGCTGGAGAACCCTCACGTCGACGCCGACACGGTGGAGGATCTGGCCCCACTCCAGCGCGATGTACCCGCCGCCGACTATCAGAATACTCTCGGGAAGGTCGCGCTCCTCGAGGATTGTCTCGCTCGTGTAGTAGTCGATGTCGTCGAGGCCGTCGATGGGTGGCGCCCACGGTGAGCTTCCAGTCGCGACGAGCGCCTTCTTCCCAGTAATGTGCGCGCCCTCGTCGGCGCCGTCGACGACCTCAATGGTCGTGTCGTCCACCAGCTGGCCGTAGCCCTCGTAGATGTCGGTCTCGAAGTGCTCGGCGACGTCGACGTAGTTCTCCTGCCGGAACCGCTCGACGAGTTCGTTGGTGCCGTCGAGGGCGTCGGCCCAGTCGACAGTCGGCTCTTCGGGATATGTGACGGCGTCGAAGGGGTTCTCCGACGCTGCAGCGCCACTCTCGGCGACGGCGAGTAGATGCTTACTCGGGACACAGCCGACGTTCACGCATGTCCCGCCGATGGGCAAGCCGGTATTCACCATCGCCGTCGAGAGGTCCCGTCGGCTCGCTTCAGTGATCGCGGCGAAGGCTGCGGCGCCCCCACCGAGAATCACGAGATCATAGTCGGAGGTGTGAGTCATCTATACTGATACTTTATGACGGGAAGTTCTTATACTCCAGAGTCCGAAGCTATGGAGTAGGTTGGAGGCTACGAAGCTATGGCAGATACTACTTCACCGGCGCCAACGTGCGATGTTGAGGGGACGTGCTACTGTCCGCTCACAGGAGTTATCGACACGTTGAGCCGAAAATACGCGATGCAACTCGTCAGCATCATCGGCGCACACGACTCACTGCGGTTCGCGGAGATCGAAGACCACCTTCCGACAGCGAGCACCTCGACAATCTCGAAACGTCTCGACGAGTTCGAGGAGGCAGGACTCGTCTCACGGACGCAGTACAACGAAATTCCGCCACGCGTCGAATACGCGCTAACTGACGAGGGGGATGAGATTCGTTCGAGATTAGAACCCCTTCTTGAGTGGGCGACGGCGAACTCCTGACATACGGACTCCAGTGAATTACATCCCACATCTGAGGCTCCTCCATTCAGGTGGGGGTGTTAGCCCCAAGACTATCGTTTCTTCGTGTGCTACTGTGACGCATGATGAACGAGGGAGCGTCTGCACCGTCATTTACTCTTCCAGGTCTCCGTGACGGAGAACAAACCGAGTACAGCCTGGATGAGACAACTGCGGATGATCGGGCTGCGTTGCTGGTATTTTACCCGTTTGATTTCAGTCCTGTTTGTACAAACGAACTGTGTGCGATTCGCGATGCAGAGTGGTTTCAGCTGACGCCGGCGCTCGATGTCTGGGCAATTTCTGGTGACAGCGTCTACGCCCACCGAGCATTCGCCGAGGAATACGGCCTCAATTTCCCGTTACTTAGTGATAGTTCCGGGCGGGTTGCCGAGTCGTATGATGTCTGTTATGACGAATGGGAGAACCACGAGCGCGTCCCGCAGCGTGCCGTGTTCCTTATCGATTCCGAGCAAACGATTCGATACGCCTGGGCGACAGAAGATGCACTCGAGAAGCCGGATTTCTTCCCGGTCAAAGACGCTCTTGAGACGCTGGAAGCGGAACGCGATGAACCCGGTCCTGAGGATGTCGAATTAGCAGTCGAATATAACGAGGAACCGGAACCGCTCACGTAAGCTGCTATTTGAGGATCGTTTCAGTGAACGCCGCTCCGACAATCAGCTCATCGCATCTTGGAACCGCTCACGGAGCGCATCCTCACGCTCCTCGAACTGCTCAACGTTGGCCTGCAGGTCCTCGTTCACACGCTCGATGCTCGCGAGCGCCCGCTCGCCGGCCAGCGACGCCTGCGATCCCTCATCTCCGTCCGCCTCCAGCTGCTCCTCGTAGGCTCGTTCGACGCGCTCGATCGTGCCTTCCGGATTGAACAGGATGTCGTTGGCTGTGCGGACGTACTGATCGAGGGATGCGCCTTCCTTCCCTTGGAAGAAGTGGGTGAGCGCGTACGTCGCGCCGGAATGCAGCGTCCACATATCGATCTCGAAGGGGGACGCCGCATTTGCTTCTGCATCGCCGGCGGCACGCTCGGCCAGGTAGTCCGGGAAACCAAGCAGGCTGTAGAACTCCGTGACGGTGAACGGGAGCTCCGAGAAGTCGAGGTCGATGTCCTGTGCGTCCCGGATGAACTCGAAAAGGTCGTCGGCGATGAGTTCGACCTGTGCGAGGAGTACCTCCCACCACGTCTGGAAGTTCCGTACGTCGCCGACGTGCTTGATCACCTCCTTGTCGGTGAGCGAGCGCATCGTGTTCGAACAGTAACCGTCCTGCGCGAAGCCTTCCACGTAGACGGCGTGCTCGCCGAAGAAGTCGTACCCCGACGTGACTCCCATCGTAATCGGGTCTGACCGGCCGGGGAGACGCACCTCAAGGCCGTCGAACATAATGTCCATGTGGACCTCGCCGCCACCCCGGTAGCGTCGGATTTCGCCGAACATCACGTCGCCCAATGGCGTCCCGTCGATGGTCTCCTCGCGAAGGACCTCCTCCAGCGGGCTGTAGACGTCGACGGGGTTGATGATCGAGTACGAGTCAGTCGGGATGTGAAATAGCGACTCCGCCTCGGTGCCCCCATTCGTTTCTGCTTGTAACCGCGAGGGCTCGACAATTGCGTTGAACCGCTCTGTTTCGACCCACTCGTCGGTGTACGGATTGCGATACGCGACTGCTGTGTCGACTGCCTGGGGAAGCTCTCGAATCGCCGCACTGAAGCTGATCGGTTCGGGACCCCCGTGTTGCTCGGCGTACCAGTCGGGTAGTTCGGTGTCGGTTCGCCCATCGAGGCCTGCGAAGACCGTAGCTGTCTCTGGGTCTTTCATGGATTCCATTCCACAGGCGCAATGCGTTCCGAACCGCGCCTGCACCCATCGCAGGCGCAAAACAAACGCTACGTATCGTCGATATCTGGAGTTGTCCAGATTGATGCGACGCGCTCGGCGAGGTCTTGATTACGTTCCCTGAGATTGACCTCAGTCCAGCGTTCCAAATCCTCGAAATAGCCGTTCAGTTCGACGTGGCTTTGCATAAGCAGTTCTCGCTTCTCCGCGAACGGCCGATTCGAGAGCTCGGGGTTGTACCCGCTGAGAGTCAAGTTACCCAGTGCGTGTAACCACTGGTCATGAATACGCTCCCACTCTTCGCCGAGCATATCCTTCCATTCGTCACCCCACTCGTTGTCATCGATGGTCTGAGGCATCACATGCTCTATCGTTAATTCATCGTACTGTACTGGCTCTTGGTGGCCGAACTGCTCTTCGAGCGTCCAGAGAATAAGCCACGTTTTCTTCTTATCCCGGTTGTACATATCGAACCGATTGATATTATCGAAGAGTTCTGCGTCATCAGGCCACCCTTGACTCTTCAGATAGGCGAACAGCGATTCTTTCTCGTTGCCATCCTCGATTGAGCGGGCCGCAATTGGGAACGTCCGATAGTACCCCCGGGTACTACGACCGCAGATGAATCGACGGAGCACGAAGCTCTCTAGCCCGTGAAAGATGTCGAGGAGCTCATCGAGGCTGAGCTCATCGGAGTTCCACCGGTCAAGCAAATTCAGAATCAATTGGTGGGCAGTCCCGATTTCCAGATACTGGATGCGTTCTAGCGCATCCGTCAGCTCCTCACGGGGGGCTGTTCCAGGCCGATGGATCCAGAGGTACAGATCGGCATAGTACGATAATTTGTCAACCAATTCGTGGGGAGTCAGGTCTGCGGTTCGTTGCTTGAACTGATGGTAGATCTCATTCTTCTGGACGTATTCACCGTTTCGCATCATGTAATCCCGATAGAACTCAGTGAGATCCACCCCGCCATGACGGTCTGTTTCTTCGAATTTTTGCTCGAATGGCATCCAGTGATCATCGTTGAACTGGTCCTGTTCGGTCAGAGATAGCTGCATAAAGACGTGATTCCGGATAAGATCCGATTCCTCAAGCTGGAGTCCACGCTCGTTCAACGTCTCAAAAATCGCATAGGGATTCTCATCTTCTGACGTCGTAATCATCACCAGTGGAAGCTGCTGGATGATGATTTGTTTGAGCCGATCTAAGGTTTGTAGTTCGTCGTCGCCGTTGAGGTCGTCAATCCGTTCATAGAGGAACTCGTAGCTGCTATAGATTGAAGTATCCGCCAAATCCCCATCCACCGATTCCTGCTCAACGATTGCGAAGAGGGCGTCTCGATCCTCAGCGCGGGAGACGACCTTGAATTTCTCAACCCCGTCTTTGAACTCGTCAATAAGATACTTCTTGTTGATCTCCTCAGCGAAGTTCGTGTACTGTTCGCCCCCGATTTCGGCTGCGTAGTCACGAATGGCGCTCAAAAACAGCGTGAGTGAAATGAGGCGCTGCTGTCCGTCAATCACGAGATATTCGGGAACTGTCCCGGGTCGGTGGTTGCCGGGCATAACGACGAAGGTTCCAATGAAGTGTTCTTCCGAGATTGAGTCGGCTTCTAAGAGATTCTGGATATCAGACCAGAGGGCTTCTAATTCCTCTTGTCCCCATGAATAGTTCCGTTGAAAAACCGGTATGACGAACTGCTTCTCGCCCGCAAACACGTTTTGGAGAAATTGATCTTCAGCGTCCATTCGTGAATCTATAACAACCACCTAATGCGAATCTCATAAACATAAGGGAAGTCTCCGGATAGAATCGTCCTACACCGCGTGATTCAGTCCTTTGTAGAGGTCTACGGCTCGGAAGCTGAATATATGGGTTCTTGATCTGTCGTTTCGGTCACCTGAAGCAGCAACGCCCACCGATTCGCGATTGCATTGTCTGGTGCCCTGGGCGCCTTTTCTCGAGCGCAATAATAACACCTCATTAACCAACATCACCTCTGTAACCCGGGAATTGTTGGTTAATCGAATACTTCGCTGATAGGCGTGACGAATTTCACAAAAGACAGTTGGATGGCCTTCTGCCCGCGACTATTCTCGTTCTTCGAGGGCGATCCGCCTTGCTTCAGCGACAAGTCCGTGGGCATCGGACATTGCTTCCGCATCAAGAGCGACGGCGGCTCCAATCCCGTCTTCGAGAACGAAATTCATCTCGATAACGTTCTCAAAGCACTGCACAAGGCAGGTGAGCTGTCCGTGATCTTCTGAAAAGGTATTCTCGTATATTGGCGCCGTCAACGATTCCATTCGGGACTCGTCAATTGCTGATTCGAGTTCGTCTGTCGTATATAGCTCAGCGACGTCATCCCTGAGATGGACGATCTCGTACGTGTCTCCCTCGTATTTCACGATACTCCGGAGATTCCCGTCAGTTCGTTGCTCGAAGAAGTTCTCGAGCCGGGTGGCCATCCTTGTCGCCATATTACCAACTCGTGTCTCTTTCAACATAGGTTTAAGCCAAAGAAATCACAATATTGTATCAAATCTGGTCAGATTTTGCTCTTCAGTTTCTCTGTATACGGGCAATCTGCTCGGGAGTGGGGGTATACTGGAAGCCGGCACTCTGAATTTGGTCTAGAGACTGTGTAGAGTCGCGAGCCAGTGTCGTCGGTGCGCTCCTGTCGGTCGTTGTACCGCTCAGTTCGCGCCCGATTTTCTCGAGCGCCTCGACACCACGTTCGAGGAGCTGGTGGGTGGCTCGCGCCAGTCGAAGCGTCTCCACCAGTGCTCCCCCTTCGGAGGTTCGATGAGGTCGTTGCTCTCTCCAGCGAGTTCCCAGATTACCCGTTCTACGTCAGCATCCTCGGCAACCGTCCGATGTGCGAGCAGGGCAGGATATGCACGGTCGCCCTGACTGCAGAGCACGACCAGCCACTCGTCGCTTCCATCCCCGAGTACGATGTAGTGGTCGCGATCAGCGCGCTGGAAGACCCGCCGGTCCGGACGGGAGACGGTTCGCCAGTTCTCGGGGAGCGTCGGCGACGGCCGTCCGCCGTCGGGGAGGTCGACGACATCGTCGGGAGGGTCGCCATCGCGGCGTCGAGCTCCTCGCCGGTTCGGGGCCGCCTCGCGTGGGTCTCGACGAGGAATGTCGAACTTCTGCATCCACTTCGAGACCGTCTGTTGTGTACAGCCTAGTTCATCCGCGATCTTGACCGTGCTCAGCTCCTGTTTCCAGTAGAGTTCGTGGAGGAGCGATTCGTCTCGCCAGGGGTGATGTGCATCTGTCATAGCTGTGTTCGAAAGTGTCCGTTAAGGGACTCCCGCCCCCTTCAAGGGGGAAATAAACCTCTCTGCCGCAGTAATGGCGGCTGTTCAAGCGGCTCTTTGACTCTCCAGAAAGCGTTTATCAGCCGCTTGAAAACAGGGAACTATGCGCCGCCGCACTGTCCTCGCAAGTCTCACTGCCGGCATCGGATCACTTGCCGGGTGTAGTACAACGCTCGGCGGGACAACGGAGACACCGACTACGACACCAACCGAACAGCCAACTGAATCACCGACACCGACCTCCAATGATCCCAGTGAAAACGAGGAATGGGAGCTCGGGGCCGCGAGCATCATCGACCTGACGACAGCCAACCGTACCTATGCACTTGCGCCTCTCCGCTATCGCTCCGACGATGGCGCAAGCATCAGGATGCGGTTCTCGTCGACGGCGACATCGGAGGGACCTGCGACGGTCGAAGCAACGCTCACCAACGAGAACCCCTTCGAGAACACATTTCGGTTGGACTGGACGCCCCCTTTCGGGCGACTCTTTAGCGATATCCCCCATCCGATGGGAGAACGGAGTGGCGACTTTACGTATCGTGTCGGGTTGATATTTGCTCCGACGGCGAACCACGATCTCGTCGAGGATCCGCCTGACATCCAGCGTGCCGACGATGGCTACTGGCGACTTGCCTCTGATACAACCCCGGAACTCCCCGAGCGAGTTCGCCTTTCGCCGGGTGAAACTATCCATGGAGAGTACGCTCTGGTCGGTCGCGCCGAAGGGGTGGGACGTGGACGGCCACCAGGCGTCTACGAGTTCTCCCGAGCGGGCGAGCGGCCGCTTCGAGTGGCTGTTTGGCCGACCGACTCGCCCGGCCCAGCCACCGACTCGCAGTTCGCAGGCATGTCGGTTCCTGCGCTTCCGGGTGACAGCGATACGGCATGGTTCCACAACGCTGACGCGAGTTCACCGACGTTCGTCCGCCCAAGCACCGAGCAGACGAGTTTACCAGCCCGTATCGAGTTCACGTTCATTAATCGGGCTCGGGAGGCGGTGGGGTGTGGCCACTGGAACGTCTACAAACTTCAGGGTGGAGAATGGTTCCACCTCGGTCCGTACGTTCAGGATGCTGTCTGCCATCGCCTCTCACCCGGACATGCAGAAACCTGGGCTCTGCGGGCTGCGACTTCCGAGATGGCTCCGTGTGAGGCGCAGAGCTATCCGTTCCTCGGCGGCGGACGTTACGCCGCCGTCGCGGGCTACGGCCACGCGACAGCCCAAAGTGGAGCCCTCGTCGAGATTGACGCGCCACCAGTGACTGTCGTCCCGACCGATGATGTCACGACCCAGCGTGACAGCGGAACAGTGACGGCGACCTCGGATCGCTGGCGAACGGCTCCCGACTCTGAGGGACGTTCACGCGTGTCCCTTGTGCTCGAACCGGTAGGCAATGCTAACCGACGGCTTATCGCCGAACAGGTGATGCGCCGCCGCTATCGCGGGTATCGGAATACCCTCGCGTTTGTTGCCTCGGACGTGGAGCGTGTCGTCCTTCGCACAGACGACCGAACGGCTGACTGGACCGCTGGTTACGACGATGGGACAGCCCAGTTCCGATACGAAGAGCAAGCGTACCGCATTACGAAGCGTACACCCTGACTATTGTATCCGTTTCAGGGTTCGTATACCGGCTAGAATCAGCTCGATTTCGGGGTCAGAATCGGCGACACATTCTCGCGCCGGTTCAAATGCAAGTTATGGTGGGAGGTGACGGTCGTAGATATTCCGGCGATGCCCAACCGCCTCAACGATCAGGACATCCTCATCCCGGTCCCAGGTGATGATCGCACGATAGTCGCCAGCACGAAGCTTGTAGTATGGATACCCGGTGAGCTTTTCGAGACGATGAGAGGTCCAGTCCTTTGCTTCGTCGAGTTTCTTCACCAACCGCTCTTGGGCTTCCGATTCGAGCCCCTCCAGCAAATCGAGTGCTTTTGGCGTCCACTCGACCTCAGTCATCGATGCCCAGCCGGTCCTTCACGTCGTCCTGCGACACCGTCTCGCCCTGCTCCCGCTGTTTGCGGCTCTCGGCCAGATGATCCAGGGCTTCCTCGGACAGCTGCGTTGGCGGATTGACGGCGTCCCGAAGCGCGTCGCGGATGAACTCGGATTTGTTCGCGTAGCCACGCTCCTCCCAGACGTCGTCGACCTGTGCCAGCAGCGACTGTGGCACGCGGACGTTGATCTTCTCCATCTCACCGTCGCCGCCGGCATCGCTGTCAGTGCTCATATGCTGTGATACGCCTGTATCACGTAAGTAGCTTCGGTTGGATACGCGAACTGTGGTTAACGAGGTCGAGACTGCGTGCGAGGGAGAGCCGCCGATGCTCCGAGAAGTTCAGGACGACGGCTTGGCCGTCGACGCGGAAGCCGACGTATTCGACTGCGTCTCGGTGAGCCTGACCTGGCGATGCGACTGGAACCGATTCCGAACTGGCCATAGGTACATTCCCGTTCATTCGTTGCTCGCGGGCGGTTCGGTGACCCCCGCACCCCTCTCGGGGGCAATAAACACCACCAGCCCAGAATTGTCCTTGAGTTACAACGGATCCGCTGATTTGCTCTACGAGGGTGGAGCTGCTCAGACCATTTCCTGTTGGAGTAATTCCTGTAAACACGGGAGTCCCGAACGTTAACTACCGGGGAAGCATAGGTCTATGTATGACAATTACGACTGAGTTTTCCCTCAGTTCACCGTCTCTCCCGCTGGTCAGTATCACTGAGAGACTCCCACCGGACCAAATTGAGTGCGTCCATGGGCTCTGTTTCGAACAGGACGCCCGGATGTTCATCGTCAAAATCGATTCCGATGTCAACGTTTCAGAAGCCGACTTGGAATCGCTGGACGAAGTCCAAGAGGCGACAACGATCGGCTACGCGGGCGAGCAAACCGTCCACAACCTTACGATAGACCTCGCCGACGCGATCTCGGAAGTATTCAGTGGTGGCAGTTCCGTAGCGGCCAAACTCGAGCCGACCGTCGTCACACCGGACGGATGGTACGAAAGGAAAGTGTACAAGGACCGTGATGCGTTCATGGAGTCCCGGATCCGCTGTGAGAACTACGGGATCTCGCTCGACCTCATCTCGATGACCTCCACTTCCGCTGCATCGGACGATGCTATCCCGTTTGGGTTGACTGAACGGCAATACGAGGCGCTGACACTCGCACTCTCTCGTGGCTACTACGAGAGCCCACGACAGACCTCGACTGAGGAGCTCGCTACGGAACTCGGCATCTCACAACCCTCGCTCTCGAGACTCCTCAGGCGGGGTGAGCGTCAGCTACTCTCTTCGGCACTCCAAACACAGGAGCACTTAAACACGGTTTCCAATTAGCACCGTCGCTATCTGGCCGTAGTCCCTCTGATTTTGTAGACAGAGACCTACTATGAAGACAGTTGAACTCAACAACGGTGTGGAGATGCCGATTCTCGGATTCGGCACGTATCAAATCGAGGACCTCGACGAGTGCGAACGAAGTGTCTCGGAAGCACTCGATACGGGGTATCGACTCATTGATACCGCGGCGGCGTATGGGAACGAGAAGGCGGTTGGGCGGGCAATCGAGAAGAGCGACGTGCCGCGAGACGAGGTGTTCGTTACGTCAAAACTCTGGGTGCAGGACACCGGCTACGAGGCTACGTTGGACGCGTTCGAGCGATCGTTGGACCGACTGGGCCTCGACTACCTCGACCTGTTTCTGATTCATCAGCCCTACGGCGACGTCCACTGTTCGTGGCAGGCTATGGAAGACCTCTACGAGGACGGCAAAATCAGGGCCATTGGGGTCAGCAACTTCCACCCCGACCGGGTGATGGACCTCATGGTCCACAACGACGTCGTCCCGGCAGTGAATCAGATCGAGACGCATCCCTTCTACCAGCGAACCGAGGATGCAGCATTCCTCGAGGAACAGGACATCCAACACGAGTCGTGGGGGCCGTTCGCCGAAGGCCAGAACAACATCTTCGAGCACGACGTGTTGACCACGATCGGAGGCCGCCACGGCAAATCCGCTGCACAGGTAGTGCTTCGATGGCTCATCCAGCGCGAAATCGTCGCCATTCCGAAATCGGTTCACGCCGACCGGATCGCCGAGAACTTCGAGGTCTTCGACTTTGAACTCACCGACGAGGAGATGGAGACGGTCGCCGAACTAAACGAGGGTGAAAGCCAGTTCTTCGACCACCGAGACCCGGGAATGGTGAAGTGGCTGGGGGAAGCTGAGCGCGAGACCTAAATCTCGATTACAGAGCGCTCCCTTCGGCCAGCACTCAATGTGACTGCGGTACGCATCGCTTACGGATACTTAAACGCGGTATCTCGTTAGCATCACGCCCAAGCGATTCACGTCCTTTGTTCAAACCGAGCACGACGATGGAATACACGACTCTTGCTTCGACCGGAATGGAGGTCAGCCGCATCTGTCTCGGCGGGATGAGTTTCGGCGTGAGCGACTTCCACGACTGGACGCTCGACGAGGAGGGCTCGCGCGAAATTATCGAACGCGCGATTGACCTCGGTATCAACTTCTTCGACACGGCCAACGCGTACTCAAATGGAGAGTCCGAGGAGATCATTGGGAATGTTCTCGGAGAGTACGACCGCGACGAACACGTCGTCGCCACGAAATGCTACTTCCCCACGAACCTCTTCTCCGATGCAGACGAACCGCACCCGAACGCGTCGGGACTCTCCCGGAAGACTGTCGAGCAAGAACTGGAGAATTCGCTAGACCGACTGGGGATGGATACCATCGACCTCTACCAGATCCACCGGTGGGACTACGAGACACCCATCGAGCAAACGCTGCGTACCCTTGATGACGCAGTTCGACGCGGGAAGGTTCGATACATCGGCGCGTCGTCGATGTGGACTCACCAGTTCGCCGAGGCACTGTACACCAGCGAGCACCTAGATCTTGAACAGTTCATGACGATGCAGGACCACTACAACCTCGTCTACCGCGAAGGCGAGCGGGAGATGTTCCCCTTCTGCGAGAAAGAAGACATCGGCGTCATCCCGTGGAGTCCGCTCGCACAAGGATACCTCACCCGCCCCCACGAAGAGATGACGGCGACGACCCGCGGCGAAGAGCTCACCGAGACGCACGAGGAATACCGGATGGGCGGCGGACCGGCCGTCAACGAGCGCGTCGAGGAACTCGCTGCGGAGAAGGGGGTGACGATGGCACAGCTCTCGCTGGCGTGGTTACTCTACCAGGACGTCGTTGATGCACCGATCGTCGGCACCACGAGCGTCGAACATCTCGAACAAGCCGTCGACGCACTCGATATCGACCTGACGGATTCAGAGCTAGAGTACTTGGAAGAACCGTACGAGCCCCTGCCGATTGCCGGCACTCCTGTCCCTGGGTCGGAAGCCAACTAGAGCTCGATGATCTGTGGCTTCAGTCACTCCATAATGAGAGAGAATACCCTACGTACTTCGGACGATTCGGAGATCGATAGAACGAGTCGGCGTAAACTGCTAGGGGCAGCTGCAGTGGCAGGAGGTGGCTTCCTTGCGGGATGTATACACCAGAGCGGGTCCGAGACGGAAGAGCAGAATACCCCCTCCCAAACTGCGGATGAGGACAGCGTACTGATCGTGTTTTTCTCTCGTACGGAAAACACCCAAGCTGTCGCTGAAATCATTCAGCAAGAAGTGGGTGGAGAGCTGTTCGAAGTGTTGCCGGCAGACCCGTACCCCGTCGATTACGACACGCTCGTCTCACAGGTAGACCAAGAAAACGAAGAGGGCTACACCCCGCCTCTCCAATGTAACGTGGAGAATATCGAGGCGTATGACACCGTATTTTTCGGTGCCCCGACGTGGGATATGCAGTTGCCACCGCCGATGAAGACCTTTCTGAGTGAACACGATTTGGGCGGGAAGACTGTGGTCCCGTTCAATACGAATGGTGGGTATGGCGTCGGGAGTAGCTTTCAAACGATAGAAGACCGCTGTCCAGATGCCGATGTACGGGAGGGCTTCTCCACGAGGGGTGGGTTGGAGAGAGATGGTGTGTACCTGGCAATCAAAGACGATCGGCGGGAGGAAGTCAGGGCGGAAGTGACTGAGTGGTTACAGAGGATTCAGATGTAACCTCAGCCTTGCCGGTGCCGCGGCCGCACCCCTCTCATGGAATTGTTGCGTCACCGAAGTCGAACCGTTTCACCATCATACTCGAGAATATCCTTCGTGACCAGTCGCTCAATCGCGTCATTGACGGCGTCCTCTTGATCGCCAGAAAGCGCCCGCACATTCGAAAGGGCCCGCTCTTGAATTGCTTCGACGCCGTTGATGCCCTCGTCAACAGCTTTCAATATGGTGTACTCGATCTCGAATGCTGTCGCGAACGTTTCGATGCGGTCGATGAACGCATCCGGGAGCCCGGACAATGAGTTCACCGCTATTTCGATTGCGAATAGCGGGTGGGAGCGGTCACGGATCTGTCGTGCTTCAGTGGAGCCAGTATTGAACGGTCGCTGATCGTCAATCTCCGTCAGAATCACCTCATAGTCTAACCCACGCTGGGCATACGTTCGCATATCTTCGATGTCGCGGCGTCGGCCACTCCCCAGATCTCCGCCGGAGACCGCTTTTAGCAGAAACATATCCTCATCGGAGAGAATGTGTGCTGTTGCGTGACGGCCGGTCCAGAACTCTTCAGCCCGGTCGTGCATTCGGTCGGTGATCCACACTTTCCCGACGACCTGCCGTTCGAAGAGGTCAATCTGGAGTCCACGCTCTGCGTGATGCAGTTCGACGGTTTTCCCGACGCCCTCAAACGACTCTGTTGGCTCGCCGACCACTGAGAATCCCTTGGATGTGAGCGTCTGATAGACGTGTTCGAACTCAGAGACCACACCAAGCGCGAGGTCGATATCCTCCGTCTGGTCTTTCAACCCGTGAACTGTCATCGCCGATCCCCCAAGGAGATACACAGTTACGGACTCTGACAGCCAGCTGTCGAACTCTTCGAGAAACGCCCTGATTGCCTCGCTACCACTAAATACAGTCATGCGACTCCGTACTGCTCTTTGAGTGCCCTGAATTCTGCTTCACTCGGGAGGACGACAGGAAGGTCCTCAGCGATGTCGAACTCTCCTTGGAGTGACCGATACATCGCAGTCACCGTAGACTCTAGACCATACCACTGCGAAGTCCTTGTCAGCGTCTCTTGGCCGATGTCCGATGTCTCGATCAAGAGCATTGCATAACTGACACGGCGGGACCCGCTATCGAGGACGAGCGTGTGGCACACTACGTCGGCAGGTGTGAGTTCCATGTCTGGAGCATACCAGAACGCGGGTTCGCCAGCGAGGAAAAATTGCAGGCCGTACTCGGCAAACCGAGCAAGCCCGGTCAGTTGCCAGTCGGTGGCGCCCTCGAGTGCCTCCGTATCCTCGGCTGTCTGCACGCGGACGAGTGCTCGCTTCGGATCACACCATTCGACGGTCGCACTCGGTGCAAGTCTTCGGACGCGCGACCGGTGCTCGTGCCGGACGACTGCACGAGCGAACGTCAGCAGCGGCGAGAGGTCCTCACTCAACGCGTACTCCGGGCCGGAGGGGGATAGCATCGAGCGATGTTTGAGCGGTGACAGCGCCTTGTGGGCGCCTTGCCGAGTAATCTTGAGTCGCTCAGCAATCTCAGACACACGTCGGGGCTCGTCGAGATACCAGCATACCCGGAGTGTAGCCGGCGAGAGAAGGTCGGGCCATTCGACGTGTCCAAGTTCGGATCGAAGGGCCCGGTACGCTTCGACGACTGGGTGGTCTGTGAGGGAGACCTCCCGCTGGTTGTTTGCCCCACGGTGTTCGGCGAGCAACCCCGATTCGAGTAGCTTGTCGAGTACGTCGTAGAGATGAGTCTGCGAATATTCGGTTTCCATCGCGAGATCAGCTGCTGTGGCTTCCCGGCCGGTGCTCAACGCGTCGATGACGGCGAGTCCAGCCTTAGTGAGCATCTGTGTCTACTGTAAGAACCATACCTATAAATACGTTTGCTGATTTAGGTTGACGACAATCGATTCAACAACGATTCGTCAATGCGATCTGCGAGCGCAGTCTCCAATGATCTGTTGAGTTACTATCTGAATGGGGAGCGAACATCGCTAAGCCAGATGTGACACCTCATCTGGTTCCTCCACATCGTCGAATTCGCCACGTTCGACCGGCTCCCAGTCCTCATTTGGCTTCGGACTCCACCAGTCGACCTCATAGTCGTCTGGGGCACCGAGGACCTTCACCCGTGCCGACCCATCGGGTAGGTCGCGACGGAGCTTCTCGTCGACGTGGAGGTTCCACGTCGAGTGGGTGTCGAAGCAGGCGAGGACGGCCTCCTCGTAGCCGCGTGTCTCTCGGGATTCTTGGAGTTCGACCTGCGTGTTGCAGTTCTTGCAGAACACACCCTCGAACAGAATGTGACTGAATACCTCGTGCCCGCAGACGGGACACCAGAGGAACTCGAACAGTGCTTCGCTGTGACGGTCGATGACTTCCAGACTCATCTGTGAACCTGGCCCGATTGAGACGGGCCACCCCTCTCGGCCCAAAAATAAACGCCCTCGCAGATGCACCCTTATCAATCAGCGCTCGGCGCCGTACACGATTCTCGAGGATGCTTCGTACCCACAGCTCCGACACTCAAACCAGCGCTGAACTTTCGCGCCGTCAGCCGTTTTCCCACCGATTGCCACGTCGCTACTCGGACACTCGGGACAGCTCAGCTCGGGCGCTGGCCGGTCACGGAGCTCGTCACGGAACGATTTCGCGTCTTTCGTCTCGTACCCCCGCGACCACACCGGGTAGCCGTCGACGAGGATTGCGCCACGCCACTTGTAGCGGTACGAGTCCGGGGCTCGGTGTAGGACAGCCCGAGCGCCGGTCTCCGTATTCCGGTATGCGAGTGTGGGCGTGCGGCTCTCGCGCTTCCAATTTGTGATCCGGGACATCTGTTAGAAGTGGACGTCGGCGGGCACGATCCAGAGCTCCTCGCTCACCTCCAGCACTCGATCCAGGTGGTCACGGTGACGGATCCCGTTCGCGTATTCGTTGTACAGGAAGATCGTCGGACCATCGTACGCACCGACCTTGTGGAAGGCGTGCCGGGCGAGGTCCTCGTCGCGCATGATCTCCTCGTCGGAGAGCTCGTCGATGGCCTCCTTCACCCGGCTGAGATTCCGCTCGAACTCCTCTTTCGTCGCCTCCCAGCCACGCTCAAGCAGGTCTTGGCCGTCATCGGAGTCGATGGGGGCTGCAGTCGGCAACTCACCCCATCGCGCCTTCCCCGCAACGGACGTATCCTCCTCATCGAACGTGATGTAGTAATCGAAGACGGCGCCGGCGTGTGGGTCCGCGCCGACCAGGCGGTCGAACACCGTCTTTCCGGTGGCCAGTGCGTCGTCGTGGGTCGATTCTTCTACCAGAGCGTAAATTACCATGTGCATCTCGAACACCTCGAAACGCCGACGCACCGGGAGTGATTGCTCGCTCGCTCCTGCTGCGCCGGCACCCATCGCCGGCGCTCGAAAAACTCTCCTCGTGACGGAGGATTCTCAGGCCTCGTCCGCTCGTCCGACAGTGATGGTCAGGTCGCCCGACGCGTAGTCAGCCTCGAAGTCGACCACGAACGCGTCCGCCTCGTAGGCGGCGTGGTAGGCGCGGTGGCGTTGGAGTGAGCCTGTCGCCTTGAAGTGGAAGAACGCGGCCGCCGTGTAGGGCTTGCTCTGTGTTTCGACCTGCGACTCGACGGATGCGGGGCGCGCGATCTGGGGCGTCTCCGTGTCGATACTCGCAGCGAACTCCTTCGCTTCCTCGACGGTTGCTTGCGAATGTGCCGGTGTCTCGCCGGTGAGCACGTTCACCGGGGTTTCCGTCTCGTCGGTGAACAGGACGTCTTCGAAGGTATGTGTCCCGAGGACCGCCTCGGGATCCAACTCGCGGTCGTGAAACGGGTCGTCATCTGAGGTCATCGAATCACGAGCCTATGGCGGGGCTCACCCATTCCCGCCCCTGAAAAACAGCAGCTGCCACGAAGCAAATCATCTCTGTAGCTTCCGCTCCTCGAAGATGGAGGAGACGACTACCGGCGTCTGATCGTCATCATATGTGACTACTGGAGCTGACTTCCGAAAAATACCGATCGTGAACAGTGTTTTCTGTTCTTCGACGCGATTCAGGCGTCGAAGAACCGGTCGGGCGTCATCCGCGATAGGCGCATCGCGTTCCCGGTGACGCCGAGGCTCATCCCCATGTCGCCGACGATGACCGCGACCGCGACGCTCACCAGTCCCAGCGGGACGCCGAGTGCAAGCAGGGCTTTCACGCCGAGGCTCGACCAGATATTCTGGCGGATCACGCCGTTCGCCGTGTGCGACAGCCCGTAGAGATACGGCAGCTTGCCGATGTCGTCGCCCATCAGCGCGATGTCGGCGGTCTCGATTGCGGTGTCCGTTCCGGCCGCGCCCATCGCGATGCCGACCTCAGCGGTCGCCAGCGCGGGCGCGTCGTTGATGCCGTCGCCGACCATCGCCACGTCGCCGTACTCCGCCTGTAACGCCTCCACGGCATCGACCTTCTCGTCGGGCAATAGTTCTGCACGATACTCGTCGACGCCGACCTGTTCGGCGATCGCACGGGCCGTCCCCTCGTTGTCGCCGGTCAGCATCACGACATGCGCGACGCCGAGTTCGTGTAGCCGTGCGACCGCCCGTTCGGCGGCCGGCCGTACCTCGTCGGCGATGGCGATAATGCCGATCAATTCGGTATCCGTGCCGACGAGGACGACCGTCTTCCCCTCATTCTCGAACCGCGAGATCGCGCCGTCCTCGAGGTCGGCACAGTCCTCGCGTTCGCACTGTTCGTGGGCCACTTCGGCGACTGCGCCGCCGTCGGCACGGAGGTGGGCGTGCGACAGGTCGAAGCCCAACTCCTCGAAGAGGGCGGGCTTGCCTGCATAGTACGTCTCGCCGTCGATGTCTGCGCTGATCCCCTTTCCGGTGATGCTCTCGAATTTCTCGATACTCGGCACGTCATCGCCGGCATCCTTTTCGGCGCGTTCGAGTATCGCCTCGGCGATTGGGTGTTCGCTTCGCTGCTCGAGTGCAGCCGCGTGCTGGAGTACCGTCTCGTCGTTCGTACCGCCAAGCGCTACGACGTCCGTGACCGCGAGTTCGCCCTTGGTGAGGGTACCAGTCTTGTCGAGGGCGATGGCGTCCACCTCGCCCATCGCTTCGAGGTGGTTGCCGCCTTTGATGAGGACACCGTTCTTCGCGGCACTGGTGATCCCCGACACCACGGAGACTGGCGTCGAGATGACAAACGCACACGGGCAGGCGATCACCAGCAGAGTAAGCCCCCGAATGAACCACGCCTGCCAGTTACCAGTGAAGGTATGTGAAAAGCCGGCGAGACCGAGGGTTGCGCCCCCGTTGATGAGCAGCGGCGGGAGCGCGGCGGTCAGAATCGCAAAGGCGACGACTACCGGCGTGTAGTAGCCAGCGAACCGGTCGACGAACTGCTCCTTCTCGGTCTTTTGCTCCTGTGCGCCCTGCACCATTTCGATGATCTGTGAGAGCGTCGATTCCGAGGCGGGGGCAGTAGCCTCAAATTCGAGGTAGCCCTCTTCGTTGATGCTGCCGGCATATACCTCGTCGCCGACGGTCTTGTCGACGGGGACGCTCTCGCCCGTGATCGGTGACTCGTCGACCGCACTTCCGCCGTCGACGACGGTGCCGTCGAGCGGAATCTTGTCGCCGGGGCGGACGATGACGGTCTCGCCGACGTCGACCTCGTCGGCGGGGACGGCGACCTCCTCCCCGTCGCGGCGGACTGTCGCCTCGTCGGGCGACAGCTCCATCAGCTCGCGCAGGGAGTTCCGTGCCCTGTCCATCGCGTAGTTCTCGAGGATTTCGGCAGTGCTGAACAAAACAGCCAGCGTCGCCGCCTCGACAAAGTAGCCGATGCCGGTCGCGGCGATGATCGCCGTCCCCATCAGCAGGTCGATATCGAGACTCAGGTTCTTCGCCGAGTAGTACCCGCCGCGAACAACCGGGACACCGCTGGCGACGGTTGCCACGAGGAAGAGTACGTCCGCAATGTGAAGCGGGTAGTTGAGGACACTTGCGATGGCGATGTTCTGTCCTGCGAGGAGGAACTC
>JGI12405J12835_1000117_pt1 | contig 26294 bp, 26 predicted proteins | sample A23P3SouthBayCA_FD_12835 | JGI IMG/M metagenome (IMG submission 12835)
GCCCGAGGGGCCGACCCACTGGACGGTGGCGTTCTCGAGGTCGATGTTACTCGCGCCCGGCGACTTCTTCAGCGTCATGTTGATCACGCCGACCTCGGAGTTGTTGAGGTGGTTCCCCGTCGCCGAGGCGACCTGCAGCCGGTTGGTGACCTGCTGGCCTGACTGTTGCCCGGTCTCTTCTGACTTGGTCTGCAGGAACCCTGCAGTGTTGATCAATACACCCGCCGCGATCGCCGCGACCAGCACCATCGCGATGAACACGATGAGCGTGCCGATACCGACCTGGCCGCGCCGGTCGTCCGCGTCGTTTCGTTCTGAACTGAACATTGTTGCTCCGCCCGAGCGGGATGGCCTGCCCGGACTCTATACCGAACCTGTGAGTCGCGAGTATTAAGGGTACCTTACCAATTATCGATATTGAAATCGCAAACTGCGGGCAAAAACTTGGTTATCAGGATATAAAACAAGCCGAAGAAAGTTTAGAGGGCCGAAAAACGCCAACTCCTGTTTGGAAAAGATATTCCGGTGTGAGTTCGAGAATTGGTTTCCACAATGAACGTAGCCGGGCCGAGTCAGTCGTACGTGACGAGGCTGTACATCACGAACAGGTACCCGAAGGTCGTCAGCCCGCTGTTGACCAACAGGAGCGAGCGGGCCCCCCCGAAGTTTGTCAAGAAGGCGCTGATCATGGTCGCCGCGGCCCCCGCAACCGCCAGGGAGAACCCCAGCGACAGGTGGAGCATCGACTGTCTGGACGTCTGGACGTAGGCCCGCATCGCCATCCCGACCATCGTCAGGCCGGCGACGACGAACACGAGCGTTGATACCGCATAGAGAGTCTCGATCACCGTTGGCACACTGGTTCGGGCTACTCGATAGCAGGGCTTAAATCCACCCTCAAAAATATCTCTCGTGATAATCACTCCATCTGTCAGCTCCCAGTCTGGAAACGGGGCGCTGCCCAGCATCCCCTCACAGACGCGTTCTCTCGACGGTTCAGAGTAACCAGAGGATCGAGCAGACTGACCGTTGACCAGACTCGCGCGAGCGCCCAATCAAAAATACATAACCGGTGTCGGCAGGCTCGGTCCATTCTGACTCGTTCCGACCCCTCCCGCTGTTGACTCGACTGCGGCGGGTCCGAGACGCTGGCGGACTGGCGACGGCGCGGCGTCCGGCGCCGTCACTCGAGGTAGTCACTGGCGCGATGCGGGCACCGAAGCCCGGAGAACGAGCGTGCTACACCACCGGCCCACCCAGACCGGCTCAGAGAGATCCGAGGCCACTCAGCTCTCGGAGAGTGTCCGCCAGGCCTCGTCGAGCTTGTTCGTGACTTCGGACCGCTCCTCGACGTTGACTGTCAGCGACTCCTCGAAATCGATGTGGACCGTATCCACGTTTCGCCGGTAGACCTTGATCCGTCGCCTGTCGTCCGAGAGGATGTTATCGTGCAGTTCCAGCAGGTTGTGTTCGGTGAGTTCGTCGATCCGTCGGTAACAGGTGGCGATCGGGATCCCGAGCTCATCGCTCAGCTCCTGGGCGGACTGGGGTTCGTCAGTGGCATCCAGTATCTCCGCGCTGTATTTGTTCCCCAGTGTTTGAATGATCTCGGCTGAAGCCATCCGTTATCAAATGGTATATTCACCGGAGTATAAATCTATCGTCTGCACAGACCGACGAATCGGTCTCACGACCGGTCCGGCGAATTCCGTCGATAGCTGCCCGTAGGCGCCACATACCGCCTATTTCAATCGAAGATAACCGGTCACAACGCTGAGAACGGGGTTCGATCGGGCGGTCGAGACGGGGCAGGCCGTCTGGGAAGGGCTGGCGGCTCGGTTCGCGAAAGCTACCCGAGCGGGGAGTCGTCCTCGCTCATCATCGAGAACGCGCTGGCGTTCTGGTGCACGTTGATCCCGCCCTGTTCGATCTCCATCGGGAACATGTCGGTCTCGATGTTCTGCTTGCGCATCTTTGCGACCCAGACGTAGCGGTTCACGCCGGAGTCGGTCGGCGTCTGGATCAGGTAGATGTTCCCGTCGGTGAGGTAGTTCTCCAACCCAATTTCCGTTTCGGGGAACACCGCGCCCTGCTCGTTGGTTAGCAGTGTCGTCAGTTCGTTCTGGCGGAGGATGTCGGTGAACTTCAGCAGGTAGGTCCGCTTCTCCGTTTCGGACTCGAAGAAGAGTTCGAACATCGCCAGCGAATCGAGCACGAGCCGGTCGTAGTCGGCGTCCTCGAAGTCCTCCAGCAGGAGGTCCAGCGACGAGGAGAAGTCGTTCTCGCGCAGGAGGACCTGCTTGTCGTACACCTTGATATCACCGTTCTCGACGTGTTCGTCCCAGTTCTCGAACCCGATGGATTCGGCGGCCTCCCGGAGGTCCTCCTCGTCTTCCTCGAAGGTCAGATAGATACCTTTCTCGTCGTACAACTCGACGCCGTTGTAGATGAACTGGAGACAGAGAATACTCTTGCCCGCGCCCGGATTCCCGCTCACCAGTGTCGTCGAGTTCTTTACGATGCCACCGTTCAGGATCTCGTCCAGCCCCTCGATCCCAGTTTCAGTCAGTTCGATCATGTCTCAGTCGGAACCCCGTGCGGTTCGGATGACGGTAAATCCGGCTGCAGCCCTCAAAAGTCTTGTTCATACGTACGCTTGTCGTCCCCTGTTTTGTGCCGGTTTCGGCGCCGAGCGGGAGTTGGACCGGGAAACGACCCCCTCGTCGCTGACGAGTCTGTCCGAATGGTCGACAGTCTCTGACCCGTACGACCGCTGGCGGTCTGGCATCCCCACCCCGACGGCCGCCGGCGATCTGGCGCGGCTAGCCCGAGTGGATGGCCATCGTCGGCCAGGGGCAGCTAGCCCGAGTGAACGGCAACTGGGTCGACCCAGATGACGAAGTCGTCGTCGCGCTTGACGACCCCGCGGATCGACTCCTCGTCCTGGCTCGGCGAATCGTCTACGTCGGCGGCGTCGACGCGGACGACCTGGAAGACTTCGTCGACGAGCCAGCCGACGGCGCCCTGGTCCTCGACGATACCGGGGTCGAAGACGATGATCCGCCGGGCATCGCCGCCGCCGCCGATCCCGAAGACGACTTTCGGGTCGACGATAGAGGTCGTCCGGCCCCGCAGGTCCATCACGCCCTCGACGTGCGGTGGGGCGTTCGGGACCGTCGTTACCTCGCCGGCGTCGACGATCTCGGTCACGTAGTCGATGCTCACACAGTACGTTTCGGTCCCGAGCTGGAACTCGAGCACCTGGCCGCCCGTCCCGGCAGTCGTCGCGTCTCGGGTCGAAGACATCTGTTGCTCTATCGGATCGACCGGAACGCGGAACATAAGCGTAGTCCCTGGGTTATCAGCAGTGATTCCACGGGCGGTGTATTTATTGTGGCGCTGGAATCAGTCACGGGATAGGTATGGTGTCGGCTCCGGCGTGGTCCCGGGTGCGCTCTCCGGTTCCGACCGGGGTCGCCACCGGGGGCCTGATATGGCAGTAGGTTCGTCACCCCGCGCGGTGGTCGCTGACGACTCGCATTTCATGCGCAGTGTCATCGCCGACATCCTGGAGGAGGGCGGCATCGACGTGGTCGCCGCGGCGAAAAACGGTCGCGAGGCGGTCGCAGCCGTCCGCGAGGCCGACCCCGATGTCGTGACGATGGACGTCGAGATGCCCGAGATGAACGGCATCGAAGCGACCGAGCGCATCATGGAAGAACACCCCACGCCGATCCTGATGTTGAGCGCTCACACCGACGAGAACGCGGACGTGACCTTCCAGGCCATCGACCGCGGCGCAGTGGACTTCTTCCGCAAGCCCGGCGGTGAGGTGTCGATGGAGATGTCACGACTGCAGGACCAGCTCGTCGAAGTCGTCGCGTCGGTCGCGGCGGTCGACCCGACCGACGACAGCGCGGTGTCCTCGGCCCGCGCGGCAGGCTCCGGTACCGCCGTCCCGGAGCCGCCGGCCGGGGTAGACGCGACGGAGTACGTCGCCGAACCCACAGTGGTGATCGGGTCGTCGACCGGCGGCCCCGCGGTCGTCGAGACGGTGCTGTCGGATCTGCCGCTCGCGGCGGACCTGCGCGTGCTCGTCGTCCAGCACATGCCCGGCGGCTTCACCGGCCGCTTCGCCGAACGGCTGGACGCCCGCAGCGAGTACGCGGTCCGCGAGGCCGAAGACGGCGCGCGGATCGGCGGCGGGGAAGCGCTCATCGCCGCCGGCGACTACCACATGGAAGTGACGGACTACCGGGCCGGCACGGTGCGAGTCGGCCTGACCCAGGATCCCCCCGTGAACAACGTCCGGCCCGCGGTGGACGTGACGATGGAGACGGCCGCGGCGACGGTGACGGGCCCGCTCGTCGGCGTCATCCTCACCGGGATGGGCGAGGACGGCGCCGCGGGCATCGAGGCGATCCACGACGCAGGCGGGACGACCATCGCACAGGACGAAGCCACGTCGGCGGTCTTCGGCATGCCCAAGCGGGCCATCGAGACCGGCTGCGTCGACGGCGTGGCCCCGGTCGACGACGTTTCGGCCGCGATACTCGACGCACTCGAGGTGACCTAAATGGACGACCAGTATCTCGACGCATTCATCCGCGAAAGCGAGGAAGCGATAACGGAACTGAACAATTCGCTGCTGGACCTCGAGGCCGACCCCGAGGACCAGGCAGCGATGGATTCGATCTTCCGGACAGCTCACACGCTGAAGGGCAACTTCGGCGCGATGGGGTTCGAGGACGCCAGCGACCTGGCGCATGCCATCGAGGACCTCCTCGACGCCATGCGCCAGGGAGAGATGGATGTCACCGCCGACCGGATGGACCTGATCTTCGCCGGCGTCGACATGATCGAGGCCATCGTCAGCGAGATCGAAGACGAGGGCGAGTCGACCGTCGACACCGCCGATATGGTGGCGCAACTGCGCGCCGTCATGGACGAGGACGGCGGCGGTTCGGTCGACGAGACGGCCGACACTACCGACGAGTCGGGAGCGTCGGGCTCGTCAGACGACGCGGCAGCCCTCGTCGCGGACCTCGACATGGACCTTGACGAGGTCGACGGCGCCGCGGTTCACGCCGCGGTGTCGGTCGGCGACGGCGACATGCTCGGCGTCGACGCGATGCTCGCGCTCGAAGCCGCCGAAGAGGCCTTCGCTGTCCTCGCGACCGACCCCGACCGCGACGCCATCGAGGAAGGTGACTTCGCGGATACGTTCGACGTAGTTCTCGACGCGGCCAGCGTCGACGCCGTGGCCGAGGAACTCGACGCTATCGGGCCGATCGAGTCCGCGGAGACGACCGACGTGACCGACGCGGTCGGCGCAGGCGGCGCGGCGGCCGCGACTGACTCGGGCGGCACGGACCCGTCCACCGCGACCGCGCCCTCCGCCGGGAGCGACGGGGCCTCTGTCGACGAGATCAAATCGGTGCGGGTCGACGTCGACCAGCTCGACGACCTGCACGGACTGGTCGAACAACTTGTCACCAGCCGGATCAAGCTCCGGCGGGCCGTCGAGACCGACGACCTCGCGAGCGCCTCGGAGAACCTCAACGAACTCGACAAGATCACCGCCAACCTCCAGAACACGGTGATGGACATGCGGCTCATCCCGCTGAAGAAAGTCGTCGGCAAGTTCCCGCGGATGGTTCGGGACCTCTCGCGCGAACTGGGCAAAGACGTCGAGTTCACCATCGAGGGCGAGGACATCGAACTCGACCGGACGATCCTCACCGAGATCTCGGACCCGCTGATGCACATCATCCGCAACTCGCTGGACCACGGGATCGAATCCCCCGAAGAGCGCGAAGCCGCGGGCAAACCCCACACGGGACAGGTCGAACTGCGCGCCTCCCGCGAGCGCGACCACGTCATTATCGAGGTGACTGACGACGGCGCGGGCCTCGACGTCGACGCTATCCGCCGCCAGGCAGTCGAACAGGGCGTCCGCTCGCCAGACGAGCTGGAGACGATGAGTGATTCGGCGGTGTACGACCTGGTCTTCCACCCCGGCTTCTCGACGGCCGACGAGGTGACTGGCACCAGCGGTCGTGGCGTCGGGATGGACGTCGTCCACGACACCGTCACCCAGCTCGACGGCTCCGTGAGCGTCGACTCGACGCCCGGCGAGGGCACGACGGTGTCGCTGCGCCTCCCGGTGACGATGGCCATCGTCAAGGTGCTGTTCGTCGAGGTCGGCGACGAGGAGTACGGCGTGCCGCTGAAAAACGTCGACGAGATCACCCGAACCGACGAGGTCAAGCAGATCAACGGCACGGAGGTCATCAAACACAACGACGACATCTACCCGGTGATCGACCTCGCCGAGACCTTCGACGTGCCGGGTACCGCGGCGGCAAACGGCGGCGTGCAAGCCGATGCCGAGGCGGCGACCGAGACCGCGGCCGGCGCCGGGACAGCAGTGGGCGACGACGGCAACGTGGCCGTGGCGGCGGGCGGCGGCGCGATGGCCGGCGGTACCGCGGCGACGAACGGCCAGGAAGAAGGCATGCTCGTGCGCATCCGCGAGTCCGAGCGCCAAGTCGCCCTGCAGTGTGACGCCGTCAGCAGCCAGGAGGAAGTCGTCGTCAAGCCCCTCGAAGGGATCTTGAGCGGGACGCCCGGCCTCAGCGGGACGGCCGTCCTCGGCGACGGCAACATCGTTCACATCCTCGACGTGGTGACGTTATAAATGTCGGCCGCCACGAGAGGAGCACAGTGGAGTTACCTATGACTGAGGGGAGCGACAGATGACCGAGGAAAGCCACGCATGAGCACGGGAAGCGAGCGCGCCTTCGACGAGCTGCTCGGGTTCATCGAGCGCGAACTGGACTTCGAGTCGGGGTTCTACAACGACGCCTATCTGGACCGCCGGATCAACGCGCGGATGCGCCGGACCGACGCCGACAACTACCGGTCGTACCACCGACTCCTCGAGAGCGACGACGAGGAGCGCGATGCGCTGCTCGATTCGCTGTCGATCAACGTCACCGGCTTCTTCCGCAACCCGGAGGCGTGGGAGTCGCTACGCGACGTGTTGCGTGACCTGACGGACGGGCACGGCCGGACGCGGGTCTGGTCTGCCCCCTGTGCCGACGGGCGCGAACCGTACTCGATAGCGATGCTCGCTCTCGACGACGACGAGATCAACGCTCGCCAGCTCGAGGTTCACGGCACCGACATCAACGCGGAGATCCTCCGGAGCGCCAGACGGGGTCGCTACGAGGCGACGCAGACGACCGACATCGAGGCCGAACTCGAACCGCTCTCGGAGTACGAGCACTACGTCGACCGCGCGGGGGAGACGTACACCGTCTCGGACCGCGTCAAGGACCTGGTGACGTTCGAGCGCCACGACCTGATCCGCGGTGAGGACAAGCGCGATTTCGATCTGGTGTGTTGTCGGAACCTCCTCATCTACATCGACACCGACTACAAGGTCCCTATTTTCGAGACGATCACCGGGTCGCTGACCGACGGGGGCTACCTGATGATCGGGATGACCGAGACGCTGCCCTCGGAGTTCCGAAGCCGGTACGAACCGGTCGCGAAGAAACACCGCATCTACCGACGGACATAATGTCCCTCTACCAGCTCGAGCGCGACGGCGACGTACAGGAGCTCATCAGCGTGGTCCGCCGGAGCGATAACCCGGAACTCCGCGCTCGGGCCGCGGAGTTACTGGGTGGCTTCGAAGACCACGACGACCGCGACGACATCGTGAACGCCCTGGTGAGCGCTGCGACCGGCGACGAGACCGACGCGGTCACTGCCGCGGCGGTCGACGCGCTCGACGCGCTCGGCGGCGACGCTATCGAACGGCTCATCGCCGACGCGACCGGTACGGACTTCGATGACGGCGCCGACTGGGTGAAGGCGCAGGCGTACACTCAGGCACTGAGCGCGGACGTGCCCGAGCTGCGGATGGCCGCCGCAAACGGCCTCGGCGCGCTGGAGCACACCGACGCCGTCCCCGAGCTGATCGACGCGTTCGACGACCAAGACCCCAGGGTCCGCGCGCGAGCGGCCCGTGCTTGCGGGTTGATCGCCGACCCGCGGGCCACTGACGCGCTCGAAGGGCTGCTGACGGATTCGAACGGGACGGTCCGCCGGGAGGCTGCCGAGGCGCTCGGGTCGATCGGGAACCGGCAGGCACTCGGGGCGCTGCTCCCGCTGTACGAGGACGACAGCGAGCGGGTCCGGCGGGTCGCCGTCGGTGCCTTCGGAAATTTCGGCAACGAGCGCCCAGTGGAATACCTCGTCGAGTCGCTGACCGACAGCTCCGCGGCCGTGCGCCGGACTGCGGTCTACTCGCTCGTGGCGCTGCTGGCGAACGTCCCGACCCAGCAGAGCCACGACATTCGCGAGACGGTCGTCGAACAGCTGAGCGAGACCGACGACCGCAACGTCGTCCTGCCGCTGGTCGAGATACTGGAGGAGAGCCAGCAGACGGCCCAGCAGCGAAACACGGCGTGGCTGCTCGGGCGCGTGACCGAGGAGGAAGAACGGGGTCGGGTCGCCGAGGCGCTGGTCGACGCGCTCGCGGCCGACGACCAGATGGCCTCGCAGTTCGCGGCGACGAGCCTCGCGGAACTGGGCGGGGAGACGGTCGAGCGGCGGTTGCTCGCGGTGGTCGACGACGAGGAGTACCCCAGCGACGCGCGGGCACAGGCCGTCTTCGCGCTCGGGAAAGTCGGCGGCGAGCGGTCGCGCCAGCGACTCGACAGGCTGCTGGACGAAACCGAGGACGAACAGGTCCGCAAACGAGCGTTCTCGGCCCTGTCGAAGCTGGGTGGTCGCGGATGAACAGGCGGTCGCGGACGAGCGGATGGCCACGGATGAGCGGGTGGTCGCGGACGAACGAGCACCTCGTGCGCGGCCAGACCCGCGGGGGTGAGGGCCGATGAGCGGCGAACAGGCGCTGGTCGACACTCAGGGAAAGTTCGTCCAGGTGGTGAAAGACGGTCGGAAGGTCAACGACCTGGAGTGGTTGAGCGGGCGGATCATCCTCTCGAACAAGCGCGTCGTCCTCGTGAGCAACGAGGGCAAAGAGACCATCGTCCTCGGCCGTGTCCAGTCGATCAAGAACCGCAGCGACGTGGACCAGGCTATCGCGCCGGTGTCGGGCTATTTTTCACTACAAGTCGGCTCGGACGTCCACCTCGTCGCGCCCGCCGACATCGAGACGTTCGAACGGGAGCTGTACGGCACGACGCTCGACGGGGAGGTCGTCCTCGTCAAACACCCGGCGGTCGAGGGCGGCGTCGTCCGCGACACGGCCTGGGAGAAGGGGCAACTGAACGTCGAACCGGACGAGGTCGGACTCGGCATCGCGAGCGGGCAGTTCGTCGAGATCGAACTGGTCGACGTGGGCGCTGTCGCGGTCACCGAGCGGACTGTCAGGGGCAGCGAACGCCGCGTTCTCGAGGTCGAACACACGGACGGTGAGGGGACGAGCGTCGAGACCCACGTCACCGGGAGCGCGCGTCACATGGCGATCCTCGAATCGCTCGTCCGCCAGGGCGAACTCGAAAACGCCGCGGACGTCGACCTCGAACAGACCGAACAGGAGGTGTTGATGGCGCTGTACTCCGGCGTGTCGCCGTTCGAGATCCCGGAGTTCGTCGGGCTCGACATCGACGAAGTCGAGTCCGTCTTCGACCGTCTCGTCGCGGAGGGCATCCTGAACGAGAAACGGGTCCGCCGCGAGGTCAAGCTCAAGGCACGCGGCCGGAACATCGCCAGCGAGGCGATGACCGACCAGTAGCGCCTGTCTGCGACGGCTTGCCCCACTACAGCGGCGTCCCGCCGCGCTCGCCCGCCCCGTCGGTCGCGGCCGCGCTCAACAGGTCGGTGACTGGCGACTCGTACTCGTAGCCGGGGACGACGCCCTCGACGTACGTACCCTCGACGTACTCGACGAACGTCTTCGCTATCTCGACACCCCGCGTTGCCCCGGCGGCGAACTCGTAGCGGACGGTGACGATGTCGTCGCTGCGGTCGACGTCGAAGCCGTCGAGTTCGACCGACCCCCGGGTGGCCATCGGCGCGTCCTCGAGTCGACGGCGGAACGTGTCGTACCACCCGTCTCGCACGGCGTCGCCCACGTCGCCGTCCGCGATAGCCGCCCGGAGCGTCGGGACCGCGATGGTGACCACGAAGGCCGTCCGTTCGTCCGTATCGGCCGTCGCGGTCACCGTAGCGTCGAACACGGTCGTCGTCACGCGATACCCCTCGGAAGCCGCCGCGTAGGCGTCGTGCCCCTCGAACGCGGCGCGCGCGTCCACTCGGGTCTCGTCGGTCATCAGCCGCTGCTCGGGCGGTGAGCGGCAAAAACCCGTCGCGTCACGCTCCAACCTCGAACTGACAGGACGTAGGGTCGTTGTGGATCCCGCCGGCGGTTCGTCTGGCCGGGGACTCCGCGGCGGCGTGATGGATGCGAGGGACGCGATTTGAACGCGCGGACCCCTACGGGAGCGGGTCTTAAGCCCGCCGCCTTTGGCCAAGCTCGGCCACCCTCGCCCGTCTATCGCTCCACCCGGCGCGCGAAAATCCGTTTCGGTCTCTCCCGCGCCTGCACCGAGACCGACGCCCCGAGTATCAATGGCCAAACATCCCTTTCCTCACCCACAGATCCCGATACTCGTTCACAGAGTGACGAACTGCCCACACGAACGATCGGAAACAATAAATCAGGGGGTCGTTTATAGTCGGACAACACATCCGTGACTGCTCCGAGCCGGTCCGACCGACGACTGGCTCCGGTGGTTATGAACGGAGACCGACCACCCACATAATTAATTATTGGTGACTCCCGCTTGAACGTCGGGGTGACGAGCGGTCGATTAAAACTCCTTTAATAAGTGGTGTGTGGATATATTAGTTGACCGTTACCTGCAGATATAGCCGGAAGATTTTTTTAATAACAGTCCCGGTAATGCAGTATGCCACGCGATCCGTTCAGCAGGAGTGGTAGTGACCGATATATCAGTCGCCGTGAGTGGCTCGCCATGATCGGAGTGGGCACCACGGCCGGCCTCGCGGGTTGTAGCGGTGGTGGCGGTGGCAGTGACGACACCGACACGGAAGGTGACGGTAGTAGCGACGGTGGCGACGGCGGCGACGGTGGCATGGACGGCACGGCGACGCCGACCAGCGGGCAGGACTTCGGCGAGACCCAGACCGAGCGAAGCACTGACGTCGACGAACTCCCCTCCGTCAGCGGCACCTACGACACCGTCACGGCGGCGTCGTTCAGCACGCTGAATCCGCTGTACAACAACGAAGACGGTGCTGGGACCGCCATCGGGCGGGCGCTGGACCTGGGGTACACGTTCGACTCGAACCAGGAATTCTTCCCGCTGCTGTACGACATGTCGACGGACGACAGTCAGGTATGGGTGTTCAACGTCCGCGAGGGGCTGGAGTTCAGCGACCCATACGGAGAAGTGACCGCCGAGACGTTCGTCTACCAGATCCAGGAGGTCCAGCAGCCCGAGTGGTCGAACACGGCCGACAACTCGAGTTGGACCAGCGAGATCAACGTCACGCAGAACAGCGAGTACGAGTTCCAGGTGGAACTGCCGTCGGCGCGGCCGCTGTACGCCGAGAGTTTCGATCCCCTTCTCTACCCGATCCCGGTGGACCTCATGGAGCCGTACGTCCAGGAGGAGGACGTCGAAGGGTTCCGACAGGACGAGGAGCTCCTCGAGCTGACGTTCACGGGGAACCTGGGCGCCTTCACCCTCGATAACTGGGAACGGGGCGCCGGGACCGAGTACAGCCGCACCGAGAACTACTACATTCAGAACATCGACGAGGGGCCGGCGCTGTTCGAGGGCGCGCCGTACTTCGAGGGTGCGTCTATCAGCGTCGTCGGGGAACAGTCCTCGCGGCTGGCCGCACTGGAGACCGGCGAGGCCGACGCGGCCGCGATCCCGTTCCCGCAGTTTCAGGCGTATCAAGAAAACGACAGCGTTAGTGTCTACGAAATCCCGCAGCCGTTCAACGAGCAGATCCAGCTCAACATGCGCGACAACGGCTGGAACACGGGTCCAGGCAACCTCTTCCGGCACATCCCGTTCCGCCAGGCGATGGCGGCTGCGATCAGCAAGCAGGGGGTCATCGACGGTGTCTTCAGTGGGCTCGCAGCGCCGCACTTCACGTGGCAGCCCCGCTTCTCGCGGTTCTATCCCGGCGACGACGTCATCTCGGACTACATGTTCGGGATGGACGACCAGTACGGCGCCGACTACGCTCAGGGGCTCGCACAGGAAGCCTTCGAGATGTCGGAGTACGACTACAGCTTCGACGGCGACACGATGGTCAACCCCAGCGGTGACCAGGTGACGCTCACGCTGTATCACAGCGCCGGCCAGGAGACGGAGAAGCTCATGGCCGAGTACATCGGGCAGGAGCTTGGCAACAACCTGGGTATCAGCGTGGAGGTCAACGCGATCGACGGCACGCGCTTCGACAGCGACTACTTCTCGGCCGAACCACAGGGCGGGACTGACACGGTCAACGGCGAAGAGGTCACGTGGGAGGCGCCGACGGCGCGAAACCCCGGCCCCCGGTCGGTCACGTCGGCCGAGTCGTGGGACATGTCGGTCGTCTTCGGCCTGAACACCTACCCGCGGAACCCCTCGCCCAACACCGCCTTCTTCGACGGCGCGACCGCGTTCTTCAATATGGTCGGGTACTATCCACAGTTCGACGCCAGCGGACTGTTCGAGCAAGCCCAGAGCGCCGGGAGCGTCGAGGAAGCCGTCGACACCTACGCGGAGATATTCAGGAACCTCTCACGCGAGCAGCCGTATATCATGCTCGCCTTCCCGGACGACCTGAGCGGGTACAACCCCGACCTGGTCGGTCCGGTCGAGAACTTCTCGAACGGCTGGGACCTCCCGGCATGGTACTTCGAGGAGTGACGGCGGCCGCCTGACCGTCGACCTCTCGTCTCCACAACTATCAAAATGAGACTCCAAGCATACGAACGATGGGAATAGGACGATACGTCTCCGCGAGAGTGGCGTGGGGCGTCGTCGTTTCGCTCATCATCACCACAGTCACGTTCCTGCTGCTGTCGTTCGCGCCGAACCCGGCGATCCGGGAGGCGGCGACCCGAGCCGCGCTCGAGGGACAGGATCCCGCCGAAGCGGCCGAGCGGGTCCGCGAGATCCGCGGCCTCGACAGGCCGCTGCACGTCAGGTATCTCGACTTCGTCGAGAACGTCTACACGCTCGACTGGGGCTGGTCGGAGTACCGGAGCCAGCCGGTCGTCGAGGCTCTGTCCTCGGCGCTGTATTACACCGCCCAGTACTCGGTCCCGTGGACGATCCTGACGTTGCTACTCGGTCCGCTCGTCGGCCTCTACTCCGCCGCGAACATGTACAGCTGGAAAGACCACGCCGCAACGGGCTTTGCCTTCTTCGGCTACGCCATCCCGAACTTCTTTTTCGGGATCGTCCTGCTGTTGATCTTCGGCAGGGAGCTCGAGTGGGTCCCGATCATCTACAACACGGAGGTCGCGGTGTTCAGCTTCGAAAACGCGAAACAGCTGATACTCCCGGTGTTCGTGCTGGTGACGGGTTCGATCGGGGCCACCATGCGGATCGCTCGAAACGAGTCCGCGGAGTTCATCAACGCCGACTTCATGAAAACCGCGAAGGCCAAGGGCGTCTCGCCGCGGCGTGCGTACGCGTTGCACGTCATGCGGCCGACGATGGTCCCGCTTTCGACGACAGTCGTCGGGCAGATGCTGGCGATCTTCCTGGGGTCGTCGCTCCTGGTCGAGGTCGTCTTCGGGATCCCCGGGCTCGGACGGCTGACGTACCAAGCGCTGCTCAATCAGGACACGAACCTCGTGTTGGGCACGACGCTCGTCTTCACGTTCGTCGCCGTCGTCGGCAACATCATCGAGGACATCGTCTTCACGATGCTCGACCCACGAATTAGCTATCACGAATAACTATGGCAACACAGAAACCCGACCGCTTCGACGAGGTCAACTGGGACGAATTCTCCGGTTCGAACCGGTTCAACTTCTCGGTCAACACGATCGGGATGCTCCTGACGAGCATCCCGTGGTTGGCGCTCGGCTACTACAACTACGAGTTCGTCGGCCCGCGCGAGGCGACCTTCGGCTTCGTCAACAACGGGACGACGCTGACGAACCTCGATTTCATCTTCGGGTTCACGCTCCTCCTCTTTTTCTTCTACCTCGTGCTCCCGCTCTATCAGAACCCGCGGATGACACGGTACTACTGGAAAGAGTTCAAACGCAACCGGCCGGCGGTCGTGAGCCTCGTCTGGCTCGGGATCGTCTTCGCCGGTGGCCTCCTCGGCCCGTTGTTCATCAAGACGCCGACCCAGGACATCTTCGCGGGGTACCAGCCGCCCGTCTACGCCTCGATCGACTCGGCCTACGTCAGCCGGTGTCTCGGCGAGGTACGCGCCGGGCAGTGTTACGGCACCTGGCAGTACCCGCTCGGAACCACCCGCGGCGGCGAGGGCGTCTTCAAGACGATCATCCACGGCATGACCATCAGCATGAAGATCGCCTTCATCACGACGACTATCGTCGCCATCATCGGGATCAGCTTCGGGACCGTCAGCGCCTACGCCGGCGGCTGGGTCGACGAGATCCTGATGCGACTGGTCGACATCGTGCTCTCGTTCCCGACGCTGCTGTTCTTCATCATGATTCTCTACGTCTACGGCGCGGGGCTGGCGATGTTCATCCTCGTGTTCGCCGCGTTCGCCTGGGGCGGGATGGCCCGCTACGTCCGCAGCAAGGCGCTGTCGGTCTCCGAGGAGGAGTTCGTCAAGGCCACCCGTATAAGCGGGGCCAGCCCCTATCGCATCGTCCGTCGGCATATCGTTCCCAACACCGCTAGCAGCATCGTCACGCAACTCACGCTCCTGATCCCGGGGTTCATCCTCGCAGAGGCCCAGCTCGCGTTCCTCGGCCTGGGCGACTCGTCGATCCCTTCCTGGGGCCAGTTGATCGCCGCCGGGCGCGACCCGATCGATTTCGCCCCGTGGATCGTCCTCGCGCCGGGGTTCGTCCTCTTCCTGACGATCCTCGCGTTCAACTTCGTCGGTGACGCCCTGCTCGACGCACTGAATCCCGAGACCGAGGCGGAGGCGGAGAAATGAGCGCCGACGAACCGCTGCTGTCCGTTCGGGACCTGACCACCAGTTTCAGAACGGACGCCGGGACGCTCACCGCTGTCGACGGTGTCGACTTCGACGTGGGCGAGGCCGAGACGGTCTGTATCGTCGGCGAGTCCGGCTCCGGCAAGACCGTCGCGACCGAGTCGGTCACCCGGATCGTCAAGGAGCCGCCGGGGCAGGTCGAGGGCGAGGTCCTGTTCCGCGGGCAGGACCTGCTCTCGATGCCCGAGTCGGAACTGCGGGCGATCCGCGGCAACAACATCGCCCACATCTTCCAGAACCCGCAGGACGCGTTGAACCACTGTTTCACCGTCGGCTGGCAGATCGTCGAGGCAATCAAGGTCCACCAGAACGTGCCCGACAAGGAAGCACGCGCGAAGGCGATCGATCTGCTCGACGAAGTCGGCATCGCGAACCCGAGCGAACGGTTCGAGGATTACCCCCACGAGTTTTCCGGCGGGCAGAAACAGCGCGTGATGATCGCGATGGCGCTGGTCGGCAACCCCGACCTGCTCATCGCAGACGAGCCGACGACGGCCCTCGACGTGACCGTCCAGGCCCAGATCCTCAAGCTCCTGAACCGGCTCCAGGACGAGTACGGCATGGGGATCCTCTTCGTCACGCACGACCTGGGCGTCGTCGCCGAGATCGCCGACCGGATCGTCGTGATGTACTCCGGAAAAGTGATGGAACGCGGCGGCGTCTACGACATCTTCGAGCGGCCGGCCCACCCCTACACGCAGGCGCTGATGAAGTGTCTCCCGGGCCGTGGCGACACGACGACCGGCATCGGCGGCTCGCTCCCGGACCCGACGAACCCGCCCGACGGCTGTCGGTTCGCGCCGCGTTGCGAACACGCCGTCCAGGACTGTCAGATCGGCGACCAGCCCGAGGAAGTCGACATCGGCGACGACCACGCCGTCTCCTGTGTGTACTACCGGACAGGGTACGACAGTAGCGTGGTCGCCGACGAGACGATGGGGACCGGTACCGAGACGGACCAGGAGGGTCCCGCCGATGACTGACGACCCGCTCCTCGAAGTGCGGAACCTGAAGAAACACTACCCGATACAGAAGGGGCTGCTCAACCGGACAGTCGGGGCCGCGAAAGCCGTCGACGGGATCAGTTTCGACATCCATCGCGGCGAGACGCTGGGACTGGTCGGCGAGTCAGGCTGTGGGAAGTCCACGGCCGCCGAGACCATCGTCCGACTGCAGGACCCGACTGACGGCGAAGTAATCTTCAACGGCGGCGACCGGACGGACGCGACCCGCGGTGCGGACGGTGTGCATCCCAACGACGTCGCGAAGTTCGACAAGCGCGAACTCAAGGAGTTCCGCCGGGGGGCCCAGATGATCTTCCAGGACCCCTCATCGAGCTTCGACCCGCGGATGAAGATCGGCAGTTCGATCGCCGAGTTGCTGGAGGTCCACGGTATGAGCGACAAGCACCGCCGCCGCGCGATCGTCGAGGACTTGCTCGAGCGGGTGGGCCTCTCGGCGACGGACTACGACCGGTTCCCCCACGAGTTCTCGGGCGGGCAGAAACAGCGCATCGCGCTGGCCCGCGCGCTCGTCTTGAACCCCGAACTGGTCGTCGCCGACGAGCCGGTCTCGGCGCTCGACGTCTCCATCCAGGCGGAGGTCCTCTCGCTCATCGAGGACCTCCAGGAGGAGTTCGGGCTGTCGTTGCTGTTCATCAGTCACGACATGTCTGTCATCCGTGAGATCTGCGACCGCGTCGCGGTGATGTACCTCGGGAAGATAGTCGAGATCGGCGCGACCGAGGAAGTGTTCACGGACCCGGAACATCCCTACACGGAGGCGTTGCTGTCGTCGATCCCGATGCCGGACCCGCGCCGCGAGCGCGACGAGATCGAACTCACCGGTACCGTGCCGAACCCGGTCAACCCGCCCAGCGGCTGTCGGTTCCACACTCGCTGTCACAAGGTCGTCCAGCCCGACGACGTGGATATCGAGCAGCTGCAGTGGCGCGGCGTGTTGAACTTCCGCGACCGCGCGGCCGCCGGGACGATCGACATCGAAGGGATCCGCCAGACGCTCATCGCCGAGAACGGCGACAGCGCAGTCACGGACGACGCGGTCAGGCGCGAGCTCAGAGCCGAGTTCGACCTCCCCGGAACTATCGCCGACAGGGAGATCGAATCGGCGGTCACCGACGCCATCGACGAACTCATGGCCGACGAAAATGAGGCCGCCGCCGAGCGCCTCGCAGACGCCTTCACCACGCCCTGCGAGGAGGTCGAACCCGATTTCACCCACCACGGGGACGGCCACGAGTCCGCCTGTATCCGTCACGACGACCAGCGCGAGTCGCCCGACCTCGCCGCGACGTCCGAGGCCGACTGACCGGTTCCCACCGTTCTCCCGCAGTTCGACCCAGTCTTTCGCAGTGCAACCGCTCTTCGGTAGTGCAACCGCTCTCTCACAGTTCGGTCGACGCCGCTGAAACACAGCCAGCGAGCGGTTGCGCCGCTGGGTGCTGTCTCAGCGCCGCGGAAAACCGGCCGGACCGGTCGTTCGCTCGCCAGCGATGGGTCGGACGTTCAGTCGTGGATCTCGACGGATTCGAGGAGGATCGTGTCGATCGGACGGTCGCTGGGGTCGGTTTCGGCGTTACCGATGACCTCGACGACGTCCATGCCGTCGACGACCTCGCCGAAGACGGCGTGTTTGTCGTCGAGGTGGGGCTGGGCGTCGAGCGTGATGAAAAATTGCGAGCCGTTGGTGTCGGGGCCGCGATTGGCCATCGAGAGGGTGCCCGCCGAGTCGTGGCGCAACTCTGAGTCGAACTCGTCGTCGAAGGTGTAGCCGGGGCCGCCGCGACCGGTGCCGGTCGGGTCGCCGGTCTGGAGCATGAAGTCCTCGATGACGCGGTGGAACTCGATGTCCGAGTACAGCGGGTCGATCCGTTTCTCGCCGGATTCGGGGTCTTCCCAGGCGCCGGTGCCGGGGCCGACCGCGGTGCCGTCGTAGTCGTTCGCGCCCTCGGCGAGGGCGACGAAGTTGCCAACCGTCTCGGGGGCGCGGTCGTCGTACAGTTCGACCTCGATGTCCCCTTCGGACGTGTGTAGCGTCGCAGTCAGGTCGTCACTCATGTCTTCAGGGTAAGCGTCCGCAATAAAAACCCTGGTGGTTAGGCCCTCTGCGTACTCTGTGTTCGCCGGGCGCTCAGTTGCGAGCGAAGCGATCGCGACCGTATTTCCTGTCCACGCTCAACAGTGTGGACCGCCAGTAACACCCGTTGTCGCATCGTCCATCACTGTTCTATGGTGGGCCTTCGAGATCGGGGACATGGCCGAGGAGTTCGACAAACTGGTTCGGGACGAGATCCCTGCGGTGATCGAGGCAGACGGCGACCACCCGACGATTCATCACGCAGAGGGCGACGAGTACACCGAGCGACTGGTCGCAAAGCTGGACGAGGAGGTGTCAGAATATCTGGCGAGCCGCGAGGTCGAGGAGTTAGCGGACATCCTCGAGGTGGTCCACGCGATACGGAAAGAGCGTGGCGTCACCATCGAGGAGTTACGGGAGATTCGGGCGCAGAAAGCCGAAGCGTGTGGGCGGTTCGACGAGGGGGTCGTTCTCGAACGAGTCGAGAAGTAGTCGCGCTGTACTGGCCAGTCTCGGGTCCAGCCGGTCGAAAACGAGAGCGTTCGATATGGCGATTCAGAACGATCGGAGCGCGTCGAGCCTGTCGGCGGCGTCGCCGCTCGCGATGACGTCGCGGGCCGTCTCGAGGCCGTCGTCGAGCGAGTCGGCGTCCTCGCGGGCGTAAATGCGGAGCGCGGCGTTGAGCGCGACGGCGTCAGCGAACTGGTCGTCGCGCTCGCCGGTCAGGACGGCCTCGGTGATGGCGGCGGACTCGCCGGCCACGTCCTCGACGCCCAGGTCTTCGCTCTCGAAGTCCATACCGTAGTTTGCGGTCTGGATCTCGAAGTCGTCGAGTTCGTCGTCGCCCTCGTTCCACTCCGCGACCACGGTCGTGCCGGGCCGCACGTCGTCGTAGCCTTCCATGCCCTGGAAGAAGAGCGTCCGACCCACGTCCTGGCTCTGGGCTTCCTGGAGCGTGTCGATCATCCTGGTGGCGAAGGCGAGGTGGTAGAACGAACCGAGATGCACGTCGGCGTCGGCGGGGTTGGCGAGCGTCTCGACGGTGTTGACGAACGAGCGCACGCCCATCTGGTCGCGGCGGTCGTGCAGGGCGTCGATGCCGGGGTTGAAGTTCGGCATGTAGTAGAAGCCAAAGCCCACGTCGTCGACCATGGCGGCGCTGTCGGCGGGCGCGAGGTCGGTCTCGACACCGAGTTGGTCGAGGACGTGCTTGTAGGCGTCCTGTTTCTGCGTTGGGACGCGGTCGCCGCTGTGGACCACGACGGGGGTACCCGCTGCGGCGGCGACGAGGCCGGCTGCGACCCCGAGGATGGCCGAGCGCCCCTTCCCGTCGTAGTTGGCGCCGCAGTCGACGGGGTCGGCCTCGGGCGCCGCGGTCTCGACGCTCTCCTCGCGCATCACGTCGACGAAGGCCGCGAGTTCCTCGGGGGAGTTTCGCTTCCAGCGGTTGGCCAGCCAGAACGCACCTAGCGTGGTGTGGTCCGGTTCACCGTCGAGGATCCGCTGCATGGCCTCGCGGGCCTGCGCGCGGTCCATGTCGTCGGCAGACTTGTGGCCGGAGCCGACCACCTCGGTCATCAACCGCTTGAGCGGCCAGTCGCCGTACTGCTTGGTCGCTTGTGCCATATCCGTCTCTTGGTCTCCGCGCTGTAAAACGCCCCTGATTCGGTCGAACCGACTCGGCCGTGTCCGATTCGGCGCTCGGTTCTTGGGCGTTCGTTGTGTTTCCGGTGCCTCGGCGGCCGCCTCGGTCAGTTCGCAGGCAAGGCAGTCGAAAGCGATACACCCCTGTACTCCTAAGCCCCGATGATGAGCCAGGGGACGGGCGAGTGGCGAGCGCGCGTCGACGAGGTGGACGCCCAACTGATCGACGGATTCCAGAGCGGGTTCCCCGTCGCCGAGCGCCCCTTCGAGCGAGTGGGCGAGACGCTGGGCGTCAGGGCCGAAGAGGCACTGGAGCGCGTACAGCGTCTCTACGAGTCGGGTATCTTCCGCCGGTTCGGCGCCGTACTCAACCCGCCGGTAATCGGGAGTTCGACGCTCGCTGCCGTGCGGGCGCCCGAGGACCGCTTCGACGACGTGGCCGAGGTGATAAACGGCTACCGGCAGGTCAACCACAACTACGCCCGCGACCACGAGTGGAACATGTGGTTCGTCGTGACCGCCGCCTCGCGCGAGCGCCGCGACGAAATCCTGGGAGAAATCGAACAGCGAACCGGCCTCGACGTGCTGGTCCTGCCGATGCTGACCGACTACTACATCGACCTGGAGTTCCCAGTCGTCAACGGCGACCGCTTCGCCCGCGAGAGTCTCCAGTACACCGATGTCGATGCGACGCGGATCAGCGAGAGCGCGGTCGCGGACCTGACGCCGGTTGACCGCCGCGTCCTCCTGGCGATCCAGGACGGGTTTCCACTCACAGCGACACCGTACCGGGACATCGCGGCGGCGATCGGCGCCAACGGGCCCCCGCCGGACGGGGACGGGTCGCCGGTCGACGCCGACCAGTCGCCGGTTGACGCCGACCAGTCGCCGGTTGACGCCGACGTCGGTGCAGTCCTCGAATCGATCGAACGACTCCGCGATGGCGGGTGTATCAAGCGGATCGGCTGTGTGGTCAACCATCTCGTAACCGGGTTCGACGCCAACTGCATGGTCGTCTGGGACGTGCCCGACGACGAGCTCGACGACCGGGGTGTCGCGGCCGGCGAACTGCCGTACGTGACGCTGTGTTACCACCGGCCGCGCCGGCCCGACCAGAGCTGGGAGTACAACCTCTTCACGATGATCCACGGCCGCGAACAGGCGGCCGTCGACGAGAAGATCGACGAACTCGCCACCGAGCACCTCCCCTTCGAGCACGAGCGGCTCTACTCGACGGCGACGCTCAAACAGACTGGCGCCCAGTACGAGGACCTCGTCAGCGCCGACTGAGAGGAGCGGCCGTACCCGGGTCCGGGTGATTCGCCGGACTGTTCGGCCACGTCTGGCCCTGACTGGAAACCGACCGTCCGACCGACCAGACCGGCCCGGCGGCGAGCGGCGGTTCGAGACCGAAACGACCCCGCAAGCGCCCCGAACCTTTTTGCTGGCCCTCGTCACATATGGTAGGAGATGAGAGCCTCGGACCAGCCGGTCGTGCTCATCGTCGACGACGAACCAGACGTGGCCGAGGCGTACGCGGCACACGCGAGAGACCGGTACGAGGTCGAGACGGCACATAGTGGCGAGGGCGCGCTCGAGGTGCTCGACGACGAGGTCGACGTGGCCCTGCTAGACAGGCGGATGCCGGACCTTGTCGGTGACGACGTGCTCGCCGAGATCCGCGACCGCGGGCTGGACGTCCGGGTGGCGATGGTCACCGCCGTCGACGCCGACTTCGATATCATCGACATGGAGTTCGACGACTACGTGGTCAAGCCGGTGAGCCGCGACGAGTTGCTCGGGACCATCGACAGGCTGCTCCGCTGTGCCAGCTACGAGCGCAACCTCCGGGAGTTCTATCGAGTCAGCCGGACGCTCGCGACGCTCCGCGCGACGAAAGACTCGGCCGAACTCGCCGAGAACGAGGAGGTCCAGGAGCTCGCCAACCGCCGCGAGGAGCTCCGGGAGACGCTCTCGTCGGCCGCCGACCGACTCGCAGACGAGGACTTCGAGACGCTGTTTCGCGACCTCGACCGGTAGCCGGCGACTTCGGTCAGCCCGCCGTTTCAGCCCGGCGTCGGCCACGTGTCGCTGTCGGCCAGCGCCTGCCAGTGGTTGCGCTAGTCGAAAGCACTATTCAGGGAAAGTCCTAAGCCGGAGTCGATGAGTAAGCAACTGCCGGACGTCCAGGCGACGAGTCCGGACGTGACCGTCGGCCTGAATCGCGTCGGCGTCACCGGCGTCGAGAAGCTCGTCGAGATCAGCCGCGAGGACAAGCGACCGTACGTCCTCATGGCGGAGTTCGAGGTGTTCGTCGACCTGCCGAGCTGGCGCAAGGGCGCCGACATGAGCCGCAACATGGAAGTCGTCGACGAGACGCTCGAGGCGGCGGTCAGCGAACCCGCCTACCGCGTCGAGAACGTCTGTGGCGACGCCGCCGAGCGGCTGCTCGAGAAACACGACTACACCGAGGAGGCGGAGGTGCGCATGGAAGCTGAGTTCGTCACCCGCGAGCGCACGCCCGAGAGCGACCTCCCCACGCAGTCGACCGCCGACATCATCGCGTCGGCAACCGCGACCGAGGACGGCACCCACGAGGAGGTCGGCGCCCGTGTCACCGGGATGACGGTCTGTCCCTGTTCGCAGGGGATGTCCGCCGCTCGCGCCCGCGAGACGCTCCGCGAGATGGAAGTCGACGACGAGACCATCGAAAAATTCCTCCGTGACGTGCCCCAGCCGGGCCACTCCCAGCGCGGTCACGCCACACTCACTGTCGAGAGCGAAGGTGGGCCGGACGTGGACCTGACCGACCTCATCGAGATCGCTCGCGACTCGATGAGCGCGCGCATCTACAACCTCGCCAAGCGGCCCGACGAGGACCACATGACCTACCAGTCCCACCTCGACGCGAAGTTCGTCGAGGACTGTGTGCGCGCCATGGCCGAGGGAATCGTCGAGCGGTTCCCCGAACTCGACGACGACGCCGTGGTCCGGATGGAGCAATCCAACGACGAGTCGATCCACCAGCACAACGCCCACGCCGAGCGCATCGCCGAGGTGGCGTCCCTGCGCTCCGAGATCAACGCCGACCCGACCCGCGGCGACTGACTCACCCGCCGCCGTTCCCCGTTTCCGACGACTCCGCACCGTCCCGATAGACGATCCAGTAGAACAGCGGGAGCGTCACCAGCAGTCCGCCAAAGGTGTTGCGCGGCTGGGCGAACACGTCCGGCGGCGAGAAGACAGTCCCGACCATCAGCGCCGTCAGTAGCGCGAGCAAGACGGCGAGTGCCAGGCGCTCGCGGTTCGACTGGGGCGCCGCCCGCCCCCCGCGGTAGCGGACGTACGCGAGCACCAGCGGCGGAAAGAGCGTCACCTCGACCGCCCACCGGAGCGGGTGAGCGCTCCCGCGGGCCACCGCGTCGAGATAGATCCACGAACCCAGCGTCAGCGCCGTCAGCACCGGGAACACCGCTACGGCCGCCAGCGAGGGCGACACCGACTGCGCGACGGCCAATGGTTGAAAAACGGCGACCAGTGAGGCAGCGATGTGCCTGTGAGCGGCCGGCACGGACAGGTACACGTCCGTGGCCTCGACGAGCGTGACCGTAACGGTTCCGGGAGCGGTCCACCGTTCCGATCGGTCAGTACAGCGACCGCTGTATGTCGAAACCCCGATTTCGGTAATAACAACCGTTACACGCGCTGTCCACCGATATCCGTGAGAGGGATGTTACACGGCGACGCCTTCGGTCTCCTGGTCGGGGCGGTCGCGCTCGGCGCGGTCCACGGCGTGGAGCCGGGGCACGGCTGGCCCGTCGCCGCCTCGTACGCGCTCGACCGGCCCAACAAGTGGCTCTACGGGTTCGCGGCGAGTTTCATCCTCGGCCTCGGTCACCTCGTCAGCAGCATCGCGATGGTGGCGGTGTTCTTCTTCGCGAAGGATTACTTCAGCCTCACGCAGGTCAACGAACCGATCCTCCTCGTCCAGGACGTGTCCATTGGGGGGCCGGTCAGCGTCGTCGCGGGCGTCCTGCTCATCGCACTGGGCATCCGCGAGTACCGCCACGGGCACTCACACGGGACGCACGGTGACGACCACGACCACGACGACGACCACGACCACGACGACGACCACAGCCACGGCCACGACCATGATGACGGCCACAGCCACGGCCACGACCACGACGACGACCACAGCCACGGCCACGACCACAGTCACCACAACGGCCACGACCACGGTCGTTCAGACGGCGGCGACGCGGGTCTGTTCGACCGACTGAGTGGGTATCTGCCGTTCGTCGGCGGGCACTCGCACTCACACGGCGGGGCAGACGAGGCGGCCGACCGCGGCCTCTGGGGGATCGCGTGGTTCGCGTTCCTGCTCGGGTTCGCGCACGAGGAGGAGTTCGAGATCATCGCGCTCTGTGCCGGGTCGAACTACTGTCTGGAACTGATGGCCGCGTACGCGCTCACGGTCATCTTCGGCATCGTCGGGCTGACGATGCTCCTGATAGCGGGCTACCAGCGCCACGAAGAGACAGTGGAGCAGTACACGCCGTATCTCCCCGCGTTCTCGGCTGCGGTACTCGTCTCCATGGGGGTCGGGTTCATCGTCGGCGTGCTGTGAGCCGGTCGGTACCGGACCGGGTCACGACAGTTTCCCGCCGAAGATTGAAGCCGACCGGCGAGCGTACGTCCCCTATGGGCAAGCGCATCCTGGTTCCGGTCGACACGTCCCAGCAGGCACACCGCGCCGCGGCGTTCGTCGCCGAGGAGTTCTCCGACGCGACGATGGTCCTCCTGCACGTCATCGACCCCGCAGACGCGGGCTACAGCGCCCAGGCGTCGATCCCCAGTTTCTCCGAGGAGTGGTACCAGCAGGAACAGTCCAAGTCAGAGCGCCTCTTCGACGAGATAGAGGCGGAACTGGGCGACGACGCACCCGCCATCGAGACGACGGTCGAGGTCGGCAAGCCAGTTCGCACGATCGTCGAGTACGCCGACGAGGAAGAGATCGACCAGATCGTCATGGGGAGCCACGGCCGCTCGGGCGTCACCCGGATCTTGCTCGGCAGCGTCGCCGAGGCGGTCGTCCGGCGCTCACCGGTTCCTGTTACTGTCGTCCGCTGACGCGGGCTGCTGGCGCTTGCTACCTCTCGTCGGCGCGCCGGACGATGTGGACGTCGTAGCGGGCGTCCTCGGAAACTGGGTCGCCAACGCTGGAAACCGGCGTCGAGACGCGCCCGGCGTTCTCGCTGCCGATGAAGACGACGGAGGCGCCGACCTCCTGGGCGACGGTCCGAATCGTCCGGACCACGTCGGTGGTCACCGAGGCGACGGAACTCACGTCTTCCGGTCGCTCACAGCGAAAGGCGGCCTCGGGTGCGATATCGGCGACCTGTGAGCGCAGGCGGTCGACGACCGCGTCAGGGTCGTAGGACTCACTCTCCTCGATCCATCCACGTTCGACAGCGAAGTCCGTCTCGTCGACGGGGACGACCGACAGGGCGACTATCTCCTCGTCCATGGTCGACGCGAATTCGGTGGCCCGCGCCAGCGCCGCCTCGGAGAGAGCAGACCCGTCGAAGGGTACCAGATAGGTCACGGATCGGTGTCCGCTCGCTCGCTTCTTATAACTCGCGGGCGAGCGGTCGGCCGTCGGACCCTGGGGGTCAACGACCGCGTGAAACGACAGACGAAAGAGCCGGGGGTTCGAACGCGGGGTATGGCCGAGGACGCTCCAGTCGACCCGAGCGAGATCGGTGAGCGGGACGCGCCGCCGGTCGCCGAGAAGCCCTACAAGATCATCTTCGAGGCGAACAAGTGCATCGGCGCCGGCAAGTGCGCCGAGGTCTCGGACAACTGGAAACTGGACATCTCCACCGGGATCGCCAAACCGCGAGCCTACTTCATCGGCGAGGACGAACTCGACCACAACGTTCGCGCCGCGGAAGTCTGTCCCGCGAAGAAAGATCGAGGTGTTATCCACGTGGTCGACCGCCGCACTGACGAGGAGATCGCGCCCGACCCCGAAGGCGACGGATCGCTCTCCGTGGACTGGTGAGGCAGTTGCGGTGCGGTGGCCGGAAGCGCGTACCGGCGCGGTGCGGTCGCGGTGGCCGGAAGCGCGTACCGGCGCGGTGCGGTCGCGGTGGCCGGAAGCGCGTACCGGCGCGATAGCGCCGGTCGCGCGACCCGGGGAAAGGCAGGCCGACCACGAGCATCCGCGCGAGTGGAGCGAGCGCGGTTCACGCGAGCGCGGAGCGCTCGCGCCTTTTTTGGTCCAGCTTTTTTGCGGCGGGGTGCCCGCAGCGCTCGGAGAG
>JGI12405J12835_1000121_pt1 | contig 26098 bp, 30 predicted proteins | sample A23P3SouthBayCA_FD_12835 | JGI IMG/M metagenome (IMG submission 12835)
CGATGGCCGCCGGCTCGCCGGCGTCGAAGACGTCCCACGTCGCGGCCAGGCGGAGGTGGTTGACGGCCGCACGGCGGGCCTCGGGAGCCGCGTCCGCGTCTGCCACGCGCGCCCGCAGGTCGGCCAGCGTCTCGGACTCGCCGGCTGCGCGCCAGACCAGCGATCCGGCGGGGCTGGCGGGGTCCAGCGAGAGGAGGTCACACCAAACACGGGGGCCCAGAGTCGCGGCCGAGACGGCTGGTAAAACGTCGTTCGCAGGGATGGCGTGGTTGCCGTTCGCGAGCGAGCGGAAGACGCCCATCGGGTCGGCGATGGTCGGGCTGACGCCAGCCGTGCGCGCGAGCTCCTCGGCGAGGACACCCATCGTGTGGGACTTGCCGTACCCGCGCTTGCCGACGATCAGGACGGCGTGGGGACCGTCGACGTCGAGGCCGACGGGCGCACCGGCGCTGCCGTCACGGGCCCGGTATCGGCCGAGGTGAGCGACGTGGTCGTCGCTCGCGGTCGGGGATTCGACACCGCCGTCGCGTCCGAGGACGCGCATGGGCCGGCCTGGCGCGGGCCCACTCATAAACCTCCGGCCGAGAGTTTATGAGCGATAGCGGGGCCAGGGGAGGCCATGTTCGACGCACTCCGGCGCGACGAACGCGCCATCGAGGGGTTGCCGATCCGACTCGTGATCGCGCTCGTCGTCGGCATCGCCAGCCTGAGCGTGATGATGAATACCATCTCCGGCCTGGGGTCACTGGGTGTCACCGAACTCGACGTCCAGCCCGAACCCGAGATCGTAGCCCCGGGAAACACTTCCGTGGACGTGACCGTCGTTGGCCCAGAGGGAAGTACCATCGCCAACGCGACGGTCATCGCAAAGAGCGGCACGGCGCGACTCCCCGGCGTGCAGACCGCCACGACGGACGACAGCGGCGTGGCGACGCTACAGGTGGCTCCCTCCCTCGGCGCGAATCAGGCCGAGGGGACGGTCGTGTTCGACGTGAAACCGCCCGACGGGAGCTACGTTGACAGGCGGTCAAACACCGCGCTCCTGGTGGTGGAAAACTGAGTCAGCGGCCTCGCTGGCGGTCCCAGTCGATCCACTCGAGTTCCCAGCCCTTGCGTCTGCGGGCGTCGCGGGCGGCGAACTCGCGGTCCTCGCGGCGCGTCCGGTTGCGCTCGACCGTGTCGTGTTGCTCGCCCTCGACGAGCATCGGCTCGAAGGCACAGGCGCCGTGACGCTCGACGTCGCCGTCGGCGTCGACGACGGCGAGGTGCTGGGTGCCCGCGCCCAGCGGCATGACCAGCCGACCGTCCGCGGCGAGCTGGTCGACGAGCGCGTCGGGCGGGCGAACGGCCGCGGCCTCGACGAGGATCCGGTCGTAGGGCGCGTACTCGGGGAGGCCGTCGGCGCCGTCCCGGCAGTCCACGAGGACGGCCTCGTAGCCGGCGTCAGCCAGGTTGGCCCGTGCCTCGTAGACGACGCGGCGGGTGATGTCGACGGCCTGCACGTCCCGCTCGCCGACGAGTTCCGCGAGGAGGGCGGCCGTGTACCCGACGCCCGCCCCGACGACGAGGACGGAGTCGTCCGGCTCCGGTGCCAGCGCCTCGACGAGCCGCGCCACGGTGCTCGGCGCGAGGACGCGCGTCCCGAGGTGCTCGACGTCGCGGTCGGCGTAGGCCTCTCGGTCCTCGGGGAGGAAGGCCTCGCGCGGAACCGCCCGCATCGCGACCGACAGGGACTCGCTGTCGACCCAGCCCTTGCTCTCGTGTTCCAGGCTGTCGACCATGTCGTCCCGGAGCACCGCGGGGTCCATACCACCGTTCCGGTCCGGGTGGTTAAGAATCGTACGCCCGAACCCCTCACTGGAGCGGCACGAACCGGACGCCCCCGTGCGATTCCGTGACGAGCGACCCGTCCGATTGGACGGTCCCGCGGACCAGTCGCTGGGAGTTCTCGCCGATGGGCGCGAGGACGATCCCGCCCGGTCGGACCTGCTCGACGACGGCGGACGGAAACTCCGGCGCCGCGCAGGTCAGGTAGGCGCGGTCGAATGGCGCACGCTCGGGCCAGCCCTGGCGCCCGTCGCCCGCGCGCACGTGGACAGACTCGTACGCCAGGTCCGCCAGGGTCTCCGACGCCTCCCGAGCGAGTCGGTCGTTGTACTCGACGGTAGAGACGTGCTCGGGACCGACGATCTCGGCGGTAACCGCCGCGTGGTAGCCACACCCGGTGCCGATTTCCAGCACGTCGTGTCCGGGCTCGGGGTCCAGCAGGTCCGTCATGACCGCGACCATGTGGGGTGCGCTGATGGTCTGGCCCTCGCCGATGGGAAGTGGGGTGTCGCGGTAGGCCGCCTCGCGGCGGCCCTCCGGGACGAACTCGTGGCGCGGAACAGCCAGCAGCGCCGCCCTGGTCCGCTCGTCGAGCGACTCGGCGCGCGTCAGCCGGTCGACCAGGTCGCGCCGGGCGGTCGCGAAGTCGGCCATCACCAGGCCGACCAGGCGCTGGTCGACTCGTCGCGGACGTACAGCCGCTTGACGTCCTTCGCCTGGGCGGCGTCGCCCTCGAAGTCCAGTTTCTCGTGGTCGTAGCCCGTCGCGTCGTCGCGCAGGTAGATCCCCTCGACGGAGAACTCCTCGTTGCTCAGTTCGTCGGTCTCGCCGACGACGAACTCGTAGTCGCCGGGGACGTGCAGCGTCAGCCCGCGCGTCTCGTCGTGGGCGCCGCCCTTCGGGTGGGCGGTGACGTTGACTGCGACGTTGCCGACCGCCCGACCCCAGATGGTCTCGACGTCCGCGGCTGTCGCCTCCTCCGTGCGATTCGACTCGAGTTCGAGGCTCGTGATGCGGACGGTGTGGACGGCTGCGTCCGTCTCGAGGAGGAACTCCTCGCCTTTCGCCAGCCGCTCGTCGGCCGGGACCTCGACCGTCGCCGGGACGGACTCGTCGCCCTGCGAGACGACGACCCGCCGCTCGACGGTCTCGCGGTCGGGCAGTTCGGACTTGTGGACGTGGCCGCAGTCGCCACAGCGGACGGTGGCCTGGCCGCCAGGCGAGAGGACCTCGTGGACCGTCTCCAGGTCCGGGGAACAGGCCGGACACGGGAGCGCGACCCGCGCTGCCGTTTCTGTCATTGGCTGTGATTACTCGCCCGGCCGTAAAAGGGACGCGGGCCAGGGCGGAGTGCTCGTTCCGGTCCCGCCGGGACCCGAGGACACGCCCACCCCGAACCACGAAACATATACAGTCAGGCGACCGCTGATCGGCTGTGGTATCGAGACGGCAGACCCTCCGTGCGATGACGGCCGCCGCAGCCGCTGGCACGGTCGGCTGCCTGGACGCGGTGCCCTTCCTCGGGAGCGACCCGATGGCTTTCTCGGCCGCACCGTCGACGGTGCCCGCGGCCGTCCGCGAAGCGGCCGGCTACGAGGAGACCAACCGGTCGGAACTGGAGATCGAGCGGACCGTCGAGGCCGCCGGCCAGACCCAGCAGGTCGTGGTGACCAACCAGCTCGTCGAGTACGGCAAGGGGGTTGATTTCGGCCCGCTCGACCTCCCGATCGCCGGTCGCGTCCAGGCCGCCATCGTCACGGCGCTCACGACGCCCCAGGTCGACGTCCTCGGTCGGACGTTCAACCCCGTCGCCGACATGAGCGCCGCGGACCTCGCCGCGATGGTCCAGAGTCGCTACGAGGGTCTCGACGACGTGGAGCAGGTCGGCGAGGAGACCGCCACGGTCGCCGGGAGCCCGACGACCGTCGGCGAGTTCGAGACCCGCGCCCAGCTCGTCGGGCCCGGCGTCGGCGTGGACCTCACGCTGCACATCTCCCAGGCGGTCGCGGTGGGCTCGGACCTGGTCGTGGCGGTCGGTGGCTATCCCTCGCTCGCGCGGCGTCGCGAGCGAGACGACGTCTTTTCGATGTTCGACGGGATCGAACACCAGGGGTGAAGGGCTCAACTGGCCCCGCCGCGTTGGAGCCGGACTATGGCCGTGGCAGTTCGACCTCGGTTCCGTCGGCGTAGACGGTCGGCTCCGTCAGGATGCCGTCGAGGTGGATCGGTGCGCTGGTGTCGCCGCCGATCCCGTGGTCGTCGCCGATGGCGAAGTGGACGGTGCCGCCGGCCTTCTCGTCGAGCAGGACCGAGCCAACGAGGTCCGTGACGGCGACGTTCGTCCCGATGCCGAGTTCGGCCAGGTTGTAGGCGGCGTCGCCCGCCTCGGCGGCCGCGTCCCCGAGTTCCTCGCGCAGGGCAGGATCGTCGACGCTGGTGACCATCCCGTCCTCGACCTCGATGGTGATCTCGCGGCCGTCCAGCGCCCCGTGGGGCATCATCGTCCCGTCGACGACGATGGTCCCGTCGGCAGTTTCCGGGCTGACGAACACCTCGCCGGCCGGCAGGTTCGAGAAGTCCCCTGGCTCGTGGACGATGCCGGTGTCCATGCGCCACTCGCGCGCGCCGGGCCGGAGCGTGATGGCAGTCCCCTGGGGGGAGGTGACGCGAATCTCCCCGGCCCCGTCCACCTGCGCGAGGGTCTCCTCGCAGGCGCCGCGGATCTGCTCGTAGTCGGCGTCGAGGCCCATCAGGAAGACGCCGTCGGTGATGCCGGGGAGCGTGGCGATGCGGGCGCCGGCCTCCTGTGCGGCGGAGCGGGCGCGCGTGTGGCTGATGCTCTTGGTCGTCGGGGCGAGTACGACGTCGGCGCCGGCCATCGCGGCGGCCACCGGCTCGGGTGGCTCCCCGCCGTGCTGATCGCCCGGGGGGTAGCGAACGAACGCGGTGTCGCCGGTGATCTCCGTCGCGACGGCGTAGAGGGCCTCGCCGATGGCCTTGCGCTGGTCGTCGGTGACGATGACACACGACTCGTCGGCCTGGAGGCCCATGCACTGCTTTACGGCGGTCTCGGCCGGGGCACGCAGCGAGGCGTTGCTCATACGCCGGCGTGGGGCGGGGGCGGAATGAGGCTTTGGCTCGCGGCGGACAGTGTGACCAGTTGCGCACCCGCGGACGGACACAATCGGGCCTGCGGTGCAGTCCCGGCGGTCGGTCACGGCAGGACCGCCCAGACGACCAGGTAGAGGACGAACAGTCCGACCGCGATCAGGGCACTGATTCCCAGTTGCCAGGGGAGGGACAGGTCCTCCCACGTGGCGTCGGGGCCGGCGATGCGCGCCACGAGAACCGGGACGGCCCCCGCGCCGGCGGAGCCGACCCCGGCCAGGAGCAACAGGGGCCCGAAGATCGTGAACCGGGCACCGGTCGCGAAGTCCCAGCCGGTCCCGGCCAGGTCGTGCCCGGCCCCTGCCCGCGCGGCTGGTCCGGAAACACCCCCAATGGAAATCCATATACAATCGACTGCCGAAGCCCGACGTACATGATCCGCGTTGGCGTCAACGGGTACGGAACGATCGGCAAGCGCGTCGCCGACGCCGTCAGGGCCCAGCCAGACATGGCGGTCGTCGGCGTCGCGAAGACCCGCCCCAACTTCGAGGCCCGAGGGGCGGTCGAGAAGGGCTACGACCTCTACGCCGCGATCGAGGAGCGAAAGCCCCTGTTCGGCGAGGCCGGCATCGACCTGGCCGGCGACGTCGAGGACCTGATCGACGCGAGCGACGTCGTCGTCGACGCCTGCCCGTCCGGCGTCGGCGCCGACAACGCCAGCCTCTACGCGGAGTACGACACGCCCGCGCTCCTCCAGGGTGGCGAGGACGCCGACGTCGTCGACGCGAGCTTCAACGCCCGCTCGAACTTCGCGGAGGCGACCGGCCAGGACCTCGTCCGCGTCGTCTCCTGCAACACGACCGGGCTCTCACGACTGGTCGCACCCCTGCGCGAGACCTACGGCGTCGAGAAGGTCCGCGCGACGCTCGTCCGGCGCGGCGGCGACCCCGCCCAGAGCGGCCGCGGCCCGATCAACGACATCCTCCCGAACCCGGTGAAACTGCCCTCTCACCACGGCCCCGACGTCAACACCATCTTCCCGGACCTCGCCATCGACACGCTCGGCCTGAAGGTGCCGGCGACGCTCATGCACATGCACAGCATCAACGTCACCCTGGAGGACGAGCCGACCGCCGAGGCCGTCCGGGACCTCCTCGACTCCGAGCGCCGGACTTTCGTAATCCCAGAGTGGATGGACCTGGACGGCGCCGGCGCCATCAAGGAGTACGCCCAGGACGCGGGCCGCCCACGCGCGGACATCTGGGAGAACTGCATCTGGGGCGAGTCGATCACCGTGGAGGGGAACGATCTGTACCTGTTCCAGGCCATCCACCAGGAGTCCGACGTCGTGCCCGAGAACGTCGACGCCATCCGAGCCGTCCTCGGCGAGGCCGACGCCGCGGAGAGCATGGCGACGACAGACGAAGCGATGGGGCTGGACGAGGGCTTCGGCGTGACTGCATGACGTTCGAAGGATAATCGGATGTTGACGGACCGCGTGGAGAGAAGCGTCTGAGCGCCTCGAGTTAGGTATGAGAGCGTTGCAGCGGGCCAGACATCCGCGGTTGACCTCAGTGCTCGGCCTCGGCGGCCTGCTTCAGCACCTCGATCCCGGGCAGGGACTCGCCGGTCAGGGCGCGGATGTAGGCGCCGCCGGCGATGGAGACGTGAGAGTAGTCCTCCTCGCGCATGCCGTACATCTCGATGGCCCGCGAGGTGTCGCCGCCGCCGACCACGGAGAAACAGTCGCAGTTCCCGATGGCCTCGAGCACCGTGACGGTGCCGTTCGCGAAGCGCTCGTCCTCGAAGACGCCGAGGGCACCCTTGACGAAGACGGCCTCGGAGTTGGCGGCGATGTCCGCGTACTGCGAGGCGGTGTCGCTGCCGACGTCGAGGTAGTCGTGGTTCTTGTCCTTGACGTCGGCGACCGTCACCTCCGCGCGCTCGCCGTTCTCGTCCTCGTAGGCGAGGTCGGTCGGGTAGACGAGTTCGCTCGGGTGGGCCTGGATGAGCTGGCGGATCCGGTCGCGGTTGGCCTCCCACTGGTCCTCGTAGAGGTCCATGTCGCCGATGTCCATGCCGACCTCGTAGCCGACGGCGCGGAGGAACAGTTCTCCGGCGATGCCGCCGAGAAGGAAGTTGTCGACCTTGTCCTGGAGGGCGGTCATCACGCCGATGACGTCGGTCGCCTTCTTCCCGCCGGCGACCATCGTCACCTCGCCGTCGAAGTCGCGGTTGGCGATGGAGGAGTTGGCCTCGTACTCGGTGACCATCACCGGGCCGGCGTAGGCGTCCATCGCGAGCGGGAAGCCGACGATGGAGGCGTGGCGGCGGTGGGCGACGGAGTAAGCGTCGCCGACGTAGGCGTCGAACTCGGGCGCGAGCGTCTGGACGAGTTCGCTCCTGGCGTGTTCCTCGGGCTCTTTCTCGGGGAGTTCGTCCGGCGTCATCCGGACGTTCTCCAGCAGGAGCGCCTCGCCCGAGTCCAGGTCGTCCACGGCGGCGAGTGCCTCGTCGCCGCAGGTGTCGGGAACGAAGTCGATCGGCACGCCGGCGTGGTCGGCGAGGATCTCGGCGTGCTGTTCGAGCGACGTGAAGGTGTCGCGGCCGGGACGGCCCTGGTGGGCGAGGACGGCGACGGCGTGCCCCTCGCTGACGAGACGCGCGACCGTCTCCGCGTGGCGCGAGAACCGCCGATTGTCGGCCACCTGCCCGTCCTCGATCGGGGAGTTGAGGTCGACCCGGAGGAGGAGGCGCTGGCCGTCGGCGAGGTCCTCGACGGTCCGGTATGTCATTGGCACAGTTACCGTCAACCAGATACAAGTAGTCCGCGATGTTGCCCGGTGTGCTTGCCGTGGCCGAAGGCTTTTGGCGGGCTTGTCCGTAGGGCCGGCCATGAGGCGCGACGACAGAGACGATCCGTTCGACGAGTTCTTCCAGGAGATCGAACGCATGATGAACGAGATGATGGGCGACCAGGGCGAGTTCCACCTCCAGACGGGCGGTGGCGGGCGGCCCGCGCCAGACGCCGGCGCCGTCCACTACGACGTCCACGAGAGCGACGAGGAAGTCCGGGTCGTCGCCGACCTACCCGGCGTCGAGAAGGAGGCCATCGACCTGCAGTGCGACGGGCGCACGCTCACCGTCGACGCCGCCGGGGGCGACCGCGAGTACCGCGACCGCATCCGCCTGCCCCGCCGCGTCGACGAGCACTCCGCGGACGCCTCCTACAACAACGGCATCCTCGAGGTCACCTTCGACCCCTCGACCGACCGGACGAGCATCGACATCTGAACGGTCGGCCGTCGCGCAGTCTTTTGGTGGCGCCGCCCGACGGAGTGACTCGTGGGTCGCGTCACCTGGTCGGTCACCCCGGCGTCGAGCCTGCCCCTGCGCTGCCTCTGGTACGCGAGCATGGCCATCTGGGTGGGGTTCGGCGCACTCGCCGTCGGTACCGCCGGGGTTCTCGCGGTGGCCGCACTCCTGGCCGACGACCCGGGTCCGGCCCTCCTCGTCGGCCTCCTGCTCCTGGTCGGCGGGCCGCTGTCCGTGCTCTACGTCTGGCCGATGCTCGCCGACCCGGCCCAGCGGCCCGACTTCCTGACGCCGGGGCCGTGGGTCCGGCCGCGCTGGCTCGCGGTCGGTGCGGTGCTCGTCGTCGGCCTCGTCCTCGTGGTCCCGGCGACGGCCGTAGCGTTGTTCGCGGTGGCCATCGCGAGTGCGGTCCTCGCGGCCCTGGGCCGGAGCGAGGGGGCGGTCGACCCGGACACCGGGCGCGTCGTCACCGACGGGCGGCCGGTGGACCTCGACTCGCTCGCGGGGGTAGCCAGGATGGACCTGCCCCGGATTGCCGTCCTCTGGCTCCGCTATCCCCGGTCGGCCGGCACGGCGATGGCCCCGCGACTCCTGGTCGTCCCGGGAGCGAAGGCAGACCGCGTGGTAGCGAGCATCGAGGAGGGTATCGACCCGACGGCTGCGGACCCGGACACGCGGTCGAGTCGGACCGTCCGCCTGGCCCTGTTCGTCCTCGGTCTGGGGTCGCTCGCTCTCGGCGTCGCGCTCCACCTCGTCGGGTCGGTCCCGCCGGCCGTCGCGCTCTGGGGGAGCGGCCTGTTCGGGCTGTTCGGCCTCCTTTTCCTGTGGCTTGCGGCCGTCGAGTGAGGTCAGTCGCGCTCCGCCGTCCGTCGAATCAATCCCGCCAGGTCGTCCCAGAACCCCGGTTCGTACTTCGTCGCCTCGTCGATGGTCGGCCGCGCGTTCGTTTCGGTGACGACGGCGCCGTCCGAGCCGACCAGCAGGTCGACGCCGAGCCAGGGAATCGAGAGCGTCTCTGCCACGTCCTCCACGAGGGTCCGGAGGTCCGCGGACAGTTCGACGCCCTCGGCCGACGCACCGCGGTGGACGTTGTGCGTCCAGCGGTCGGCCCCGGCGGCGTCGGGGAGGCGGCGCTCGACGGCACCGACGTACGTGCCGTCGATTACCATGGCACGGTAGTCCCGCGCGTCCGGGACGAACTCCTGAACGAGGAAGGATCGGTCGCCGGTCGCGGGGTAGTCGTGGATGAGGTCGAGGTAGTCACAGACGCCGAGGAAGGAGTCCAGGTCCTCGGCACGCGCGACGCCGGTCCCGCGCGTCGTCGAGTTGGGTTTGACGACGACCGGTGGGTCGAGGGCTTCCCAGGCGGCCACCAGTTCCGCGCGGTCGACGGGGTTCGAGACGACGACCGTCTCGGGGACGAGGATGCCCGCCGCGCGGAGCCGCGTCAGCACCTCGCCCTTGTTGCGCGAGCGGAGGATCGCCTCGCGGTCGTTGACCCAGGGGACGTCGAGCCTGGCGTCGAGGACCCCACCCTCCATGAGGCGCGGCGGGAAGACGAAGCCGACGTCGACCGCCGGGAGCGGTTCGGCCGGCCGAAAGAGTCGCTCGGAGGGCTCGACCTCGACGACCTCGATCCCGCGGTCCGCCAGCGGCGACTCCATGCGTGCCGCGGTCTCGGCCGCCGTCGTCACCGCCAGGCGAAGCATAGTCGGGAGGGCGGTCCGACGCCAAAAAGCCGTGTCGGTCGCCGGTGTCGCTCGCCCCCGAACCGGCCGGTCCGGGCTCAGAGCCGGTCCACGAAGGGGAAGACGGCGCCCAGGACCGCCCCGAAGACGATGTGGCCCGCGAGCAGCGGTGCCGTGACGAAGGGTATCTCCGGTGCGGCCGAGAGACCCGCGGCACGGGACCACATCGGCATCACGATACCCATGCCGACGACGGCCAGGACGATCCCGAAGACGACGCCGGCGACGACGGACGTCCAGATCCGGCCACTCACACTGACGAGGCTGGGGTCGTCCATGACGACCGCGAAGACGAGTCCGAAGAGGAGCCCGTGCACGAGGTGGGCCACCCAGCCCACGACCATGCTCCCCGCCAAGCCGTACAGCCCCGGGACGTACTCCCGGAGCAACGCCGGATCGAAGAGCACGAACGTAAGCCCCATAGCGACGGCCGCGACGAACCCGGCGCCGGCACCGCCCACGAGTGCGAGGTGCTCGTCGAACGGTTCCAGGGTCCCGCCCTCCCCGCCGAAGACGTCTCGAATGGCCATGCGAAACCCACGAAGGGCACGGTAAAAGGTGTCCGTGAGACTCGGCGACCGGAAGAAGACAGACTGCCGACCGGACAGCTGCGAGGCGGTATTCGCGGCGGGAAAATCGGGTGGCTGCGTCGCCGTTACGCGATCAACAGTTCCTCGCCGCGCTCGACGCGGATGCGGCAAGGTGGCGTGATCTTGTTGTAGGCGCGGCGGTAGGCCTCCTTGATCGCGTCGGCCTGGTCGACGTCACACCACGCCGTGAACAGGCGCTCGCCCTCCTGGATCCGGGCGGCGGTGCCGACGATCTTGCCGAAGGCCTGGCGCATCCCGTCGGAGACGCGGTCCGCGCCCGCGCCGGTGGCCTGCTTGTTCTCGCGGAGGACCTGGTGGGGGAACTTCCGGAGGATCATCTTGTAGTTGCCCTCGCCGAGTTCCTTGATCAGGTGGCGGTTGGCCGACAGGCGTGCCGCTTCCAGGGAGCCGTGGCGGAGCTGGACGGTCTCCTCGACGACCAGCGAGATCTGGACCGGGTAGTCGGCCTCGTCGGTCTGACGGTCGCCCATCTTGTGCTGTGCGATCTTCGAGCCGGGAATGCCCGTGATGTACTCCCGTCGGGTGTACGCGGGCTTGTCGATGTCCCGGTACATCGAGGCTGGTTTGTCCGACATGGTTGGTCTTGGGGAAAGGGAGCGTCAGCGCGCGAATAAAGGCTTCGAACCGCAGCGGTGGACTCGGCTCGTCACGCCGTGACACACGGTATCTCGGTTCGGGCCGTCCGCGGCGTCGACGCGGTACCTGCCGTTCCCCGGGCGACGGGACGACGGCGACGGGCACGCCGCGAGGTGACGCCGGCTTCACTGCCCTGCTTTAGTGTCTACGGGTGCTACGCTACTCCATGAACATGCTCGTGGACGGCGAGTGGCGAACGGACGCCTACGAGGCGACCAACGACGAGGGCGAGTTCGAGCGCTCCGAGACGACGTTCCACGACCGGATCGAGGACGATCCCGACGCCCGGTTTCGGCCCGAAGCGGGACGGTACCACCTTTACGTGTCCTACGCCTGCCCGTGGGCCCACCGGACGCTGCTCGTTCGGTCCCTGAAGGGACTCGAGGACGCCGTCTCCGTCGACGTCGTCGATCCCTACCGCGACGAGGGTGGCTGGCAGTTCACGCCCGAGAAGGACGGGTGCACGCCCGACACCGTCAACGGGAGCGACTACCTCCGCGAGATTTACCAGACGGCGGATCCCGACGCGACGACCCGCGTCTCGGTCCCCGTCCTCTGGGACCGCCAGGAGGAGACCATCGTCAACAACGAGTCCGAAGAGATCCTCCGGATGCTCGACACCGAGATGGACGACGTCGCGACGCGGGACGTGGACCTGTACCCCGAGGGGTACCGCGACGAGGTCGACGAGATCATCGAGGCGATCTACGAGCCGATCAACAACGGCGTCTACCGCGCCGGCTTCGCCACGAATCAGGCGCCCTACGACGACGCCGTCGACGACCTGTTTTCGGCGCTCGACCACTGGGACGAGGTGCTGGCTGACCAGCGCTACCTCGCGGGCGACCGCCTGACGGAGGCGGACCTTTGCATGTTCACGACGCTGGTCCGTTTCGACCAGGTCTACCACACCCACTTCATGTGCAACGTCCGCCAGATCCGCGACTACGAGCTCCTCTGGCCGTACCTCCGGGACCTCTACCAGACGCCAGGCGTGGCGGAGACGGTCCACATGGACCACATCAAGGAGCACTACTACACGACCCACCCCGACGTGAATCCGTCCGGGATCGTGGCCCGCGGACCTGACCTCGACTTCGAGGCGCCCCACGACCGCGACGACCTGCCCGGCGGCCCGCCCGAGGCCCTCCTCCAGGCACCCTGAGCCGTCAGTCCTCACCCGCGAGCCGTGCCGCGGCCCGCTCGACGTCCGCGGGCGTGTTGACGTTGACACACCACCCCTCCAGGGGCACCGTCTCGACTGACTCGCCGGCCGCGAGGAGGGCGTCGAGTGCCGCCGAGAGTTCCCGCTCGCCCGTGTGGCCCGGCTCGACGTCCCGACAGGCGTCGAGCACGCGCTCGTCCAGCGCGTAGAACCCGCGCGGAATCAGCCGCGACGGTGGGTCAGCGGGCTTTTCCGCGAGGCCGACGACCGCACCGTCCTCGACTGCCAGGACGCCGGCCTGCGCGGCCCGCTCGCGGGAGACGCGCTCGACGGGAAGCGTCGCGACGGCGTCGTTCTCGCGGTGACGGGAAACCACGGCGTCGAGGTTCGCGTCACAGACGTTGTCGCCGTTCAGCAGGAGGAACGCACCCGAGACGTGCGCGCCGGCGAGCGCGACGGCATGGGCGAGGCCGCGGCGCTCAGGCTGGTCGATGTAAGTGATGGGCGTCTCGCCGTAGCTGTCGCCGAAGTGCGCCCGAATCTCGTCGCCGCGGTACCCGACGACCACAACGAGATGGGTGACACCCAGGTCGACGAGCGTCTCGAAAACGTGCGCGAGGAGCGGGCGGTCCCCGACGGGGACGAGCCCCTTCGGCCGATCGGCCGTCAGTGGCCGGAGCCGCGTTCCCTCGCCGGCCGCCGGGACGAGGCCGTCCATCGTTCGACGGTCGTGGACGCAGGGCCCTAAGCGCGACGGTGATCCGACGGGTGCCGCGGCTCGGGGTCGTAGCGCGAAAGAATGGGTGTCTGGAGTCGAGCCTTACAGGCGGGTGAGATTCGTCGCCCGCGGGCCCTTGGGGGCCTGCTCGATGTCGAATTCGACTTCCTGTCCTTCCTCGAGGTCCGGGCCGCCGACGTCCTCCATGTGGAAGAAAACGTCCTCGTCCGCATCCTCAGTCTCGATGAAACCGTAACCGCCTGTGTCGTTGAAGAAATCAACCGTACCGGTTGCCATTGCACCTCTCCAGAGGGTTCCATCACGGATAACTGTTCCGGAACCCCCAGCGACCGGTCGAACGCTCGAAACTGGTTTTTGTCGGGCCGGTGAATCCGGGTCCGAGATGGAGGACGTCCTGTGGCACCTGCTCGCGAGTTCGCGGGGCGGCCCCTCCAGAATACGGCTACTCCGGGCCATCGACGAGCGCCCGCGCAACGCGAACCAGCTCGCCGAGGCCGTCGACCTCGATTACACGACCGTCCGCCACCACCTGGCGCGCCTCGAAGAGAACAACGTCGTCCGATCGAGCGGCGACGGCTACGGGGCCGTCTACCGCTGGACGGACCCGGCCGAGGCCAACCGGGAGACGGTCGACGAGATCGTGGCGACGGTCGACCCCGAGTGACCGGGGACGAAGTTTGGACAGTGACTATATGGGACGAGGGGGAACAGGGGTCCCATGGGGATCTGGCTGGACGCGGCGCGCATCGCCGCCGCGCTGAACCTGGTGCTCCTCGGGGCCCTCGGGGCCGTCTGGCTCCGGAACTACCTAGATCACGGCGCTCGCCACACGCTCTCCCTGCTCGTGTTTGCCGGCCTCCTAGTCGTCCAGAACGCCGTCTGGCTGTACTTCTATACCCTCCACGCCGGGTACGTTGGCTGGTTCGATGCGGCGGGCGTGGACGTACAGGTCGGCATGCTGGGCCTCTGTGGCCTCGAACTCCTCGCGCTCGTCGTCCTCGCGAGCATCACCCTCCGGTAGTCCCGGTTGTGGGACGAATTGTGGACGGAGTTCGGAAAATCGTCATGTCCGCCGTCCGATTCGTGTGACGTGTACCCATGACACGAACACGACGACAGGTCCTCGTGGCGGCGACGGCGACGACGGTCGGACTCGCGGGCTGTCTCGGCGGCGACGGGGGAAGGGACGACACCGAGACGGTCGAGACGGACGCACCCGAGACGACGGCTGCGGCGACGACGGAAGCCCCCACAGAGACTGGCGGTGACGGCTCATCGGGGGCTGCCCTCGAGGTAGCTGCCCACCCGACCCACGGCGACGTCCTCGTCGACGGCGAGGGAATGACGCTGTACATGTTCGACAACGACGAGCGGGGAGCGGGCGCGAGCACCTGCTCGGGAGACTGCCTGGACGCCTGGCCGCCGCTCACGGCCGAGGGTGATCCCGCGGTGGGCGAGGCCGTCGCCGCCGGCGTGACGACCTTCGAGCGGGAGGACGGGACCACGCAGGTGGCGGCGAACGGGTGGCCCCTCTACTACTTCGCTTCGGACGAGGCACCGGGCGACGCGACCGGGCAGGGTGCGAGCGACGTCTGGTGGGTCCTCGACCCGAGCGGCGAACCGATCAGGGCGACCGAGGAAGAGACCGAGAGTGAGACCGGTACCGACGCCTGAGTCGCTACTGACGAGACGTTCCGCGGGCCGAGGTGGCTCTGGGCAGGAAGGACAGACCACAACGCCGTCGCTCGCCGAGTTGCGTCGAAAGAAGTGCCGAACGCGTCAGCCGCCCGCTGGCGGCGTCCCGAGCCTCGTTACAGTCGGGTGACGTTCGTCGCGCGCGGGCCCTTGGGGGCCTGCTCGATGTCGAATTCGATTTCCTGTCCCTCTTCGAGGTCCGGGCCGCCGACGTCCTCCATGTGGAAGAAAACGTCCTCGTCCGCATCCTCAGTCTCGATGAAACCGTAACCGCCTGTGTCGTTGAAGAAATCAACGTTGCCTGTCGCCATTGCGATTGAACGGTCGGCACCTCGTCGGATAAGGGTTGTGATGCGTGTCTACCGGACCGGTTTTTTGGTGGACGAATATTTGTTTTCGTGGCAACCGGCGCGAATGCACGGGAAATCAGTGCGCTCTGGCTGCCGAAACCGGACGGTCGGTCACCGAACCGGAGCGCTCCACCTGGAGCGGCAGATCCCCGAGCCGCGACGGCACAATCGGTTTGTGTGGGTCCGGCGTACGAATCCGACAGATGGATCGTCACTGGCTCGTCCGCGCGGTCGCCGCAGTCCTGCTGCTCGTCTGCCTCGCGGCCCTGGCCCACGGGTACCTGACCGCCCCGACCACGGCCAGCGAGGGGGCCGTCCCCACCGCCGAGCCACGAGACGGCGTAACCGTCGTGACCGAGTCCGCCCGCGCCGGGACGCTCATCGCCTGGCGACCGAACGGGAGCGTGCTCTACTACGCGGACGAACACACGAAGTACTACGACGTCGACCCCGTCGCCAACACCTCCCACACCGTCGAGTACGTCGCGGTCGACACGATCCACACCGCGGGCCCGACCTGCTCCTCGCCGCCGTGTACCAGAAACGTCGTCGAGCGGGCGAACCTCTCGACCGGCGAGGTCCGGGAAGTCTACGCCCGCTACGACGCCGCCGAACACGCCGCCGAGTGGCACGACCACGTCCGCGTCGACGAGAACCACGTCCTGATCGCGGACATGATCCACGATCAGGTCTTCCTGGTGAACACGACCACCGAGCTCGTGGAGTGGCGCTGGGACGGCCAGACGGACTACCGGGTGACCGGCGGCGGGCCGTACCCCGAGGACTGGATGCACCTCAACGACGTCGAACTCCTGGACGACGGTCGGATCGTCGTCAGCCTGCGCAACCAGGACCAGGTCGTCTTCCTCGAGCCCGAGACCGGGCTCCAGGAGAACTGGACCCTCGGGCGCGACGGCGCCCACGACGTCCTCTACGAGCAGCACAACCCCGACTACATCCCGGCGGCACGCGGCGGGCCGGCGCTGCTCGTCGCCGACTCGGAGAACGGCCGGATCGTCGAGTACCAGCGGGCGAACGGCTCCTGGCAGCGGTCGTGGCAGTGGGCCGACGAGCGGATCCAGTGGCCCCGCGACGCCGACCGCCTGCCGAACGGCCACACGCTCGTGGCCGACACCCACGGCGACCGGATCTTCGAGGTGGACCGCGACGGCGACGTCGAGTGGCAGGTCCCCGTCACCCACCCCTACGACGTCGAGCGCCTTGGAACCGGGCCGGGGAGCGCCGGCGGCGAGAGCGCGCAGCGACTCGGGCTCCCCTCGCGGACCAACGGGGGCTCGGGCAGCGACGGCGGCGGGTTCGACCCGCTCGCCATCCCGGCCGCAGTCGTCCACGGACTCGTTCCCTCGTGGGTCGTCAACGGCGTGCTCTACGTCGCTCCGATCTGGATGGGGCGCCCGCAGTTCGCCGCGCTCGCCGTCGGCGGGCTGACGATCCTCGTCTGGCTGGCGCTGGAGGTACGCTGGCGGCTCCCGCCCCTCGGGCTCAGGTGGCCGATCTACCGCCGGTAGCCGGCCGGCCGTCTCCTCGCCCCAACCGTTAACCCGTCCGTCGGCGTCACCGCGACCGTGAGCGGCTTCCCGGGCGGTCACGCGGGTCTGCTCGTCTCGGCGCTCCTCACGCACGCACTCGTGGGGTACACGCTCGGTCGCGTCGCGGTCGGCCGTCCCTGGGTCGGTGCCCTGGCGGGGGTCGTCGCGGACCTCGACCTGCTGGTCCCGCGGGCCTGGGGCTGGCCGCTGGCCCACCGGGGGATCACGCACACAGGGCTGGCGCTGCTCGTCGCGGTGGGGCTCGTCCTCGCAGTGACGCGGCGGCGGGACCTGACGGTCGCCGTGGGCCTGGGCTATGCCTCCCAGTTGGTCCTCGACGCCACGACGCCGCTCGGTGTGGCACTGTGGTACCCGCTGAGCCGGGCCGCTGTGACGGTCCCCGGCAACGCCCACGCGCCCGCGCCCGCCGTCGTCATCTGGGTCGCGTGCGTCGGGCTGCTGGCAGTGCACGGACGAGGACTGGACACCGATCGGGTCCCCGGGCTCAGATGAGGCGATCGGCCCGGATCCGCAGAAGGACGCGTTCGCTCTCGATTTCGGGCTCGTAGTCGGAGCCGGTGTACCGCCGCGCGAGTTCGTCGATGTGCGCGCGGGCTCCCTCGGTCGTGACCTCGTCGACCGCGCCGACGACCGAGAGGTAGCGGTACGGGTCGTCGGGATCGAGCATGCTCACCCCGACCTGCGGATTCCGGTCGACGTTGCGCGCCTTCTGCCGGTGGCGCTCCGTGTTGACGAGCAGGCGCTCGTCGTCGGCGTCGTAGTCGATCCACGTCGGCGTGACGTGGGGCGCCCCGTCGGGGAGCGTCGTCGCGACGTGTGCGAAGGTGCGCTTCTCGAAGAGGTCGTGGTAGTCGGCCGGAATGGCGACCATGTCCGGTGTGTCGGCCTACCGGGGTTTCAGTCCCCGGGTCGCCGCAACCCCGAAGTTCAATGTCCGCGGGCCGCCCAACCACGACACCGTGTCAGTCCCCAGACGGAGTACCCGGGCCGTCCTCGCCCTCGGCGTCCTCGTCGGGCTGGGAAACCTCGTCGCCCTGTCCCTCACCCGGCCCGAGCAGGTCGGCCTGGCGACGCGAGTTTACACCGTCGCCGCCGAGGCGGCGCTGGCCGGCCAGCCGTTCTACGGGGTCGCGCCCCCGGGCCTCGAGGGCTACTACTTCGTCTACCCGCCCGTGGTCATGCTCGCCGTCCTCCCCTACGGGCTCCTCGGCGACGCCCTGCTGTCGTTCGCGATCCAGACCGCGGTGACGGTGGCGGCCGGCGTCGCCCTCGCGTGGCTCCTCGTGGCTGCCGTGGACCGGGCCGGAATCGACCTGCGCCGCGCCGATCGGGCCCTGATCGCGGCGTTTACGCTCGTCTCGGTCCACGCCACGCCGACGCTGGTCAACGGCCAGTTGAACGTGGTCCTTGGCTGTGCCGTGGCCGCCGGCTTCCTCGCGCTCGAACGGGGGCGATCGAGGCTCGCCGGCGCGGCCCTGGCCGCCGCCGCGACGGTCAAGCTCTTTCCCGCGGCGTTCGGGGCGTACCTCCTCCGCCGTCGCGCCTGGCGGGCCGTCGCCGCGGCGATCGCGACCGGCCTCGGCCTGCTCGCCCTCGGTGTCCTCGCCTTCGGGCCCGACGCGACGGTGACGTACCTGACGACCGTCCTGCCGAGCGAGGTCCAGACCGGCGCACTCGCCGCGGAGCCGCTGGCCCACGGCTTCCTGACCGTCCGGCGCCAGCTCGCGGCCCTCTTGCCCTGGCTCGACCCGCAGTTGCTCCCGTTCGTCGCCGTCATGGTCGTCGCGCCGGTCGTCGCGGCCACGTACTACCGGCTGGAGACGACGCCCGACCGGTGGCTGGCAATCCTCGCGACCGTGATCGGGACGCTGTTGCTCCTGCCACTGGAGGGGCTGTACTTCCCACTCGCCGCGTTCCCGCTCGTCCCGTTGCTGTACGTGCTCCCGGGCGGGCGGACGCGCCAGCTGTTGCTCGCCGGGACGGTCCTGACGATGGTCCAGGTCACGCCGACGACGCTCTCGCTGCTCGCGGACGGGAGGGTCGCCAGTCCGTTGCTCGGGGAAATTATCGAAGGGGTCGCCAGGCCTGTCTTCCGCGTGATCCTGCCGGCAACCGTCGGGATGTGGCTACTGCTCGCGGCTGGCGTCCACTGGCAGGTCGCGGGCCGCGAAGCCGGTGCCGACGGGGACCGGGCGGCCGCGGCGGGGACGGACTGACCGCGCTCAGTCGAGCGGGCCGCCGACGAGAACGAGCGTCGCGGGCTCGTCCCCGCGGTTGAACAGCTGGCGGGTCTCCTCGGGGTCGAGGCGGATCGCCTCCTCGGGCCCCAGGCGCTCGGTCCCGTCGTCGAGTTCGACGTCGACCTCCCCCTCGACGACGTAGTAGATTTCCTCCTGGCCGTCTGGCCCGTGGTCGTGTTCCTTGCCCTTCGCGTCGGGTTCGAGTTCGAGAACGGTCAGGCCGACCGCGTCGCTGTCCAGCGGTCCCTTCAGGAACCACATGCCGCCGTACTCCCCGGGAATGACGGAGTCGGCGTCGGTCTTGGCGGCTGTCGTGTAGGCCATACGGGACGTGTGGGCGGGATCGCGCCTAAAGGTTCGGGAGGCCGTCGCGTTCGGAATCCTCTTGGACGCGGCGGACCGACGCCCGACGATGCGAGAGGACCCCGGTTCGAGTGGCGGTCGCTGGGCGCTCCGGGTCGAGCGCTCCCTCCCCGAGTCGGATGCAGTCCTCTGGACCGTCGTCGTGCTCGCCTCCGTCTTCGACGTTCTGACGACGATGGTCGGCGTCGCCAACGGGATCCCCGAGGGCAACGCCGTCGCGCGGGCGTTCCTCTCGGCCTACGGCACGCCGGGCATCGGCCTGCTGAAGTTCAGCGCCCTCGTTTTCGTGGTGGTCCTCTGGGCCGCCCTGCCGGACCGGTACGGCGTCGCCGTCCTCCAGGCGTTCGCGCTCGTCTCGCTCCTGGTGGTCGCCCTCAACGCCGTCACGCTCGCGACGTTGTGAGTGACACTGCCAGGTGGATCCACGGGGCCCGAGGGAGCGAAGCACGCACACAGTTGGTACGTCGGCCTACACGTGATGGTCCCGCGCCCGGTGTCGACGTCTGTAGCTGTGATCCAGCGACCCTTCGTTCCAAGGGGTCCCGCCCGTGGTGCTCGGCGGCGCGCGCACGGGCCCGCAGCGCCCGCCTCCGTGCCGGTGTGCTCGGATCGCGGGAACGGAAAACCGCCAGGTTCCCACTGGTCCCAGTCGCCTGCGGATTTTGGCCAGACTGTCGCGCGACGCGAACGAGACGACGCCCAGTAGGCGAGGACGAGTCCGCTCACGGACGGTCGTCTCGTCGCGAGGACGCGTGACAGTGGACGAAGACGGTCCCAACGACACCCGCCAAGGTACTAGATGAATGATAACAATGAGCAGGCAGCCAGAGCCACCGACTATGGCAAGAGACGCCGACAGCCCGTTTAGCTCGTATCGGCGCGATCTGATGAAAGCGGTCGGGACGGGAGCAGTCCTGACGACACTCGGTGGCTCGGCCCTCGCCCAGGCAGACGACGAGGCGACGGAAGCCGACGACGGTATGGCAGACGACGAGCCCGACGGTGAGACGGGGACGACGACCGCCTACCAGGTGGAGATGCGCATCAGCGGGCCGCCGACGAACCCCGAGCGGCCCGCGGACTTCTTCTACCAGCCCACCGGCTTGCACCTCCAGCCCGGGGACGTCGTGAAGTTCGTCGCCACCACGCCCGACCACAACGTCGTCTCCTATCACCCCTCGTTCGGAATGGGTCGACGGATTCCGACCGGCGTCCCGGCCTTCTCGTCGCCGGTACTCGGCTGGCGACAGGCCTCGATCGGCGCCGATCAGATGGACCCGCCGGCGGAGATGGGCGGCGGGGCCGGGCCAGGCGACGGCCAGGGGACCGGAACCGGCGACGAGTCGGCGTCCGCGCCAGAGCCCCAGACCTGGCTCTATGCCTTCGAGGTGCCGGGCGTCTACGACCTGCTGTGTTCGCCCCACGAGGCGTTCGGCATGGCGATGCGCGTCGTGGTTGGCGACGATCCGGAAGTACCCTTCGAGACCGAGGATCCGGAGGCCCTCCCCGAGCCCCGCGTGGGCCCGGCCGAACTGGCCCGGGAGACCCTGACTGACCCCGCTCTCCAGCCGTCGGCCATCGTCGAGGCCGGGACGGTTGCCTGGGAGGAACTCGAGGCGAATCAGGTGTCCCCCGCGACGGAGACGCCGACCGAGACGGCCGCGGACGAGAGCTGACGAGACGGGATACCCGCGGAGGGGGTGACCCGTCAGCAGCCGACGAGGGATAGGCCCGCGACACCGGCGGCGGGGCCTCCGGTCCGCAAGACAGGGTGGCCCAGCGAGCGCCCGGTGGTGCGTCCTTGCCGTTGCCAGCCGAGCCCTCTTGGCTCCGGCGACGGTGCTCTCGACCACGTCCGTCGACGAGCGGCCGGTGGTCCGGTAGCTCGCGACGACGGCGCACACGTGACTATGAAGGACTCCCCGTCGACGGCGCGGTCGGTCAGCGGGCCGGACGGGGTGGCCAGCGCCGCGTTGCACTGGCTGCTCCTCGGCGGGAACCGACTCGTGGTCGCCGGCCTGCTCGTGGTCGCGACCTTCGTCCTCTTCTACGCGCTCGTAGCGCGTGGCGTCCTCGCCGTCGGCCCGACGAGTTCCGCGTCGACGGCCTTCGGGAGCGGGCTCGTCTCCGGGACCCTGACGCTGGTGACGGTCGCACTCTCGATCAACCAACTCATCCTCTCGCGGGTCTTCGGGTCGCCGAACCAGCTCAGGGACCGGCTGGACGGGACGCGAAACCTCCGGGAAACCGTCCGAATGCACGCCGACGAGGCAGTCACACCGAACGACCCGGCGGCGTTCCTCGAGACCATCGGCCGGGCGCTGTCGGAGCAGGGGGCCGCGTTCGGCGCGGCACTCGACGCCGGTGGGCCGGCCGCGACGTCGGACTACGCCGACGGGATCAGCGCGTACGGCGACAGCGTCACGGAGAACGTCCAGGCGGGGGACGAGATCGTCGACGTCCTCGACGTGATCGTCGGCCCGGAGTACGCCCAGAACTTGATCGTCACGGAGTACGTCACCAACGAGTACGGCTCGGCCATTTCGGCGGACGCCCGAACGGAGCTCGCGGTGATCGACGACCTCCTCGAGGCCATCGCCATCTCCCGGCAGTTCTTCAAGACGATGGCGCTCCAGCAGGACTTCGCCCGGCTCTCGCGCATCCTCGCGTACTCCGGCGTCGTCGCGGTCCTCACGAGCGTCGCTCTCACGCTCGTCTACCGCACCAGCAGCGTGGCCGTCGATCCCGGGCTCCTGCCGCTGCTCGTCCCCCTCGGGATCGCCGTCATCGCCACGCCCCTCGCCGCCTTCATCGCCTACGTCCTCCGGGCCGCGACCATCGCCCGGCGGNCCATCTCGGTCGGTCCCTTCGTCCCGCCACAGGAGCAGTCCGCCGGCGACTAACGCTGGCTCGCGAACCGCAGTGGCGTCCTCGCCACCTCAGGCGTTCGCCAGCGCGAGCTGGATCGCCTTCGGGATGGCCACGCTGAGGAGGAGCTGCGTCCAGATGCTGAACGTGGCCGGGTACTCCTTCGTGTCGCTGACCTGCCGGATGCGCTCCCGGAGGTCCTCGACGCGGTCCCGGCGATCCTCCGGGATTCGGTAGTTCGCCACGTCGTAGGGCTCCTCGATGAGGTCGTTGAGTTCGGTCTCCAGGCGCTGGATCTCCTCGCGCTTCTCCCGGTGCATGAACCGGTGGAGCGTGAAGACGGCGAACCCCACGGTCGCGACCGAGACGAGCCAGACCGCGGTGAAGAGGCCGCCGGCGTAGGCCGTGACCGTCCACGCCGTGTCGACGAATGGCGCGTACGTGATGAGCGCGTACGCGACCAGGCCGACGACGATGTAGTAGTAGGCGGTCTTGACGAGTTCGCCGAGCGGGCGGAGGCCGCCGACGCCCTGAGGGTCCAGGAAGTGGACCCCCACGTCCGAGCGGTAGATCCGGTACGGCGCGATGAACTCGATTGCCAGGTAGAGCGCGGCGAACTGGGCGATGATCGGTGCGTAGACGAACGGGAAGACGACCATGTTCGCGACCACGCCCGCGACGTTGTCCCAGCCCGGTCCGAGAACGCCTCGGAGCAACTGCAACACCGCCGCAGTCGCGAACATCCCCGGCGGGAGCCAGGACGGGACGACGTCGACCAGCTTGTCGGGATCGGTCGCACGCTCAGCGACGTCCATTTCGTCCATCACGCGGGCGTATGACCGGTGAAGCGACCGCGAAGCGAAGACGCCACCCACGAGCACGATCGGCTGGAGGACGAAGTACGGATTCGTCGGGTAGATCGTCTCGATGCCGTTTGCGACGGAGAAGAGGTTCAGTCCGACGGTGAAGCCGACCACGGTCGTAACGGCGTACAGGACCGACGGCGACACCGCCCAGGGGAGCCGAGCGGCCAGCCAGCCGAAGCCCAGGCGGCGGGCGAAGCGGTCCAGCCACATCTCGTCTGTGCCGGAACTCATCGTGGCGGCGGAACGGAGAGACGCGAAAAATAACTGGTGAAGCGTCGCCGGGTCAGCCGGTCGATCCACCCACCACTCTCAACCGACGATGGACAACTGACAACGAGGCGCCGGGGACGTGATCGGCGGTCGGGGTGCACGTCGTCTCGGAGTGAAAGACAAGTCAGTAATAGATGGTGTTTGTAATCGCATCAATCACCCGAATTCTTACCTCTCCCTACCTGTCTGTCCGTCGATGGGACCCCCATAGCATATATTTTATGTCATAATATGTGTTTTGTGCTTCCATGGTATTTGCGGTTTTTACCCCAATTATCGCGACGATTCGACTCGCCAGAGATGCATTGTACAATATCCAAGGACAGTTTCTGGGGAAGATGATTCATCAGTGCACTGCGACCCGAGCGAAGACTTTTGGCCGTGTGTGCCCGTACCACATATATGACAACAGGTATTTCCATCGAGTCGGACTGGAACAGCATCTTCCTGAACGGCGAGTGGGTAGCCTCGGAGAGCGGCGAGGAACTCTCGGTGGCGGATCCGTCGACGCGCGAGGAGATGGCACGGGTGCCGCGAGGCGTCGAGGCCGACGTCGACGCGGCCTACGACGTCGCCGTGGACGCCCAGGCGGAGTGGGGGCAGGCGCCGCCAGCAGCACGCAGTGAGGTGATTCAGGACGCCCTGGCGGAACTCGAGGACCACCACGAGGCGGTCGTGGAGTTGATCGCCACCGAGGGCGGTGGCGTCCGGGCGGTCGCCGAGACCGCGATCCACCTCACCGAGGACCAGCTCGGGGAGGCAGCGACGCTGCCGCGGCGCATGAAGGGCGAGCACTCGACGTCGAACGTTCCCGGGAAGGAAAACGTCGTCCAGCGCGAACCGAAGGGCGTCGTGACGGTCATCTCCCCGTGGAACTTCCCGCTGAACCTCTCGATGCGCGCGGTCGCGCCGGCCATCGCCGCGGGGAACAGCGTGGTCCTCAAGCCCGCGTCCAACACGCCCATCGTGGGCGGCCTGTTGATCGCGAAGCTGTTCGAGGCGGCGGGGCTTCCGGACGGCGTCCTGAACGTCGTCACCGGTCGCGGCTCGGATATCGGCGATCGGGTCGCCAGCCACCCCGCGAGCGACGTCGTCGCGTTCACGGGATCGACGGACGTGGGCCGGCAGGTCGCGGCGAACGCCGCAGAGAACCTCGCGGTCCCGGCGATGGAACTCGGCGGGAACAACGTCCACCTCGTCACCGACGAGGCCGACCTCGACGCGGCGATCGACGCCGCCGTCTTCGGTACGTTCGTCCACCAGGGCCAGGTCTGCATCTCCATCAACCGCCACCTGGTCCACGAGGCCGTCTACGACGAGTACGTCGAGCGCCTGGTCGACCGCGCGGAGTCGCTGCCGGTCGGGAGCGCCCACGACCCGGACACGGTCATCGGCCCGATCATCGACGAGTCACAGCGCGACCAGATGCTCTCGTACGTCGACGAGACCGTCGACGCGGGGGCGACGCTGGAGACCGGCGGAAAGACCGTCGAACTCGACGGCGTCGACGACTCGCTGGTCGTCGCGCCCACCGTCCTGTCTGACGTCGAAAACGAGATGTCGGCGGCCTGCTTCGAGCACTTCGGGCCAATCGCGCCGGTGATCCCCTTCGCGGACGTCGACGAGGCCGTCGAGTTGGCCAACGACACCGAGTACGGGCTCTCGGGGTCGGTCCACGCCGGCGACGTCGGGGCCGGAAAGCGCATCGCCGATCGGCTCGAGACGGGGATGGTGCACGTCAACGATCAGCCGATCAACGACGAGGCACACGTGCCGTTCAGCGGGACGAAGGCCTCCGGAATCGGCGGCTACAACAGCGACGACTTCCTCGACGAGGTCACGGAGCAAAAGTGGATCTCCCTCCAGCACGAGCCGCGGGAGTTTCCCTTTTAGGCCTCGCAAACTGTTTCACTCCAACAGCGCTGCGTCGACCAGTTCGATCGGCGTCAGCGGGCTCTCGCGGTCCGAACGGACCTCGGGGACCGTCGCCGCGGCGTGCCCGTCGGCGGCGAGGTCCTGGAGTTGTGTGCGGCAGGAGGCCCCGGGTGCGACGGCGAGGTCCCCCGCGCTGTCGTCGACCTGTCCCACGAGGATGTCCCCAATGGCGGTACTCATCGCGTGGTGTTCGGCCTCGTAGCCGAAGGAGCCGGCCATCCCGCAGCACGTCGAGTCGAGCGGGTCGACGTCGTACCCGACGCGGCGGAGGACGGCCACGGCGTGGTGGTCCTTCGTCGTCGCCGTCTGGTGGCAGTGGCCGTGGTAGGTCAGCGAGCGTCCCGGCGGGTCGACGGGGAGAGACTCGTCCAGCCCGAACGAGTCGAGGTATTCGCAGACGCCGTAGGTGTTGGCGGCGACGGCCTCGACGTCGTCGCCGGCGAGCAGGTCGCGGTAGTCCGACTGGACCATCACGGCGTCGGATGGTTCGACGAGGACGACGTCCCAGCCCTCCGCGACGCGGGGGGCCAGCGCGTCGACGTTCGCCCGGGCCGTCGCGCCGGACTTGTCGAGGAAGCCCTTCGAGTGGGCTGGCCGCCCACTGTCGGTCCGGTCGGCCAGGTCGACGTAGACGCCCGCGGCCTCGAGCACGCGGACCGCAGCCTTGCCGACCTCGGGGTGACTGTAGTTGGTGTAGGTGTCCGGAAAGAGGAGGGCCCGGCGCTCGGCGTCGCGCTCGGCGACGCGGGACCCGCCGCGGGCCGCGAACCAGTCCCGGAGCGTCTCGCGCT
>JGI12405J12835_1000126_pt1 | contig 25436 bp, 42 predicted proteins | sample A23P3SouthBayCA_FD_12835 | JGI IMG/M metagenome (IMG submission 12835)
ATGAGACGGTTGACTGTGCGCTTCGAGGAGCCTGTCGGCTCCTCCGAAGCGCTGTCTTCGTACGGTGTCCCGATGGGACTGCCGCGTTCGGCGGCCAACGCTTGGATCTGACAAGTAGCGGTCTCGATCGTCGACTGGAGGTCCGCAAACCGGTTAGTCTGTGCCCGAGAGATCGTGCTTCGTGAGGGTGTGTCGTCGGGATTGAAGCCAAGAGCGTCAGCAAGTTGAGGGTCACTGTCGAGCGTCCGATGGAGCCAGCCATCGGACGCGTCTTCGAGTTCTTTCAGAAGGATCGCCCTGAACATCGGTTCGAACGGTTTAGAGTCGTGCCAGTGGGGAATGGGATCAGCATGGCAGTATCGGCTGACATCGAGGTGAGTGACCAACTCGGCCGCAGAGGTCGTCTTGTCGACGACCTCGGCGGCCTGCTCGGTTAGAGGCAGCCACCCGCCTGAGAGTGGACCGATATCTTGTAGGCGCTCGTCAACTGATCGTTGAGTGCGGCTGTCATCAGCAGCCGCAACACGATCTGACCAGTTGTTTGTCACAGTGGGGGACGAATCGTCCCCCACCGGTCAGTTAATCGATGTTGAGATTCCGTGCACGGATTCTGTCATTCGTAGCTACAGTCGAGAAGCTGCCGTTCGTCTAGCTGCTACTCTTGCTCGAATTCGCTAATGTGCTCTTGTATTTCGTCGACGTCCATCTCCCCGATCGCGTTGATTCCCTGCTGAACAACAAGCGGATACCAGTGCATCAACTTCTCGAGCGAATCCTCGCCAGCGCGTCGAAGTTCCACGTTGGTCTTATCAAAGGCAATCTCCATCTCGTTCTCAAGTTCCTCTGGCAAGTAGATCTGGACTGGTCCCCAGTCGCCCCGGTGCTTGACATTATCCGCAGAGTGAATTTGTGCAGACTTGGGGGAGTTTTTCATGCCATTCTTCGTACCCAGGGGCGCCCGTATGGATCTTTCCGTGGCACGATCGACACACTGGAACGAGATTATCTAGTTCGTTATTGGTGCGATCGCTGTCGATGTGGTGGGCGACTATATTCTCGGTGGAGTGGCAGATCGTACACGATTCGCCCTTTGAATCGAGACAGATCTGACGGTAGCTACTCATGGAGTTCGCCACGCTCCATGCGCTCGAGGAACGCACTGATTTCCTCGTCTTCCATATCATCTAGTCGCTCCATACCCAGAGCGATCAGTGCCGGTTTGAAGTGACGATCCATCTTGACGTCGCGATCAAGGCGGACGTCCAGCAGCTTGCTCTCGTCTTTGACGTCGTCGAGATACTCCTCTGGGAGGTATACGGTCCACCCCTTCCATTCTTCTCGTAACGTCCCCGAATCTGGATATACACGTGACTTTTCTGGCAACCGGCTAAACCACTCTTCGTACCCCGTAGCACCGGCGTGAATCTCCGGTGACAGGATTCACACACCGGCATGAGGTTCTCGAGAGTGTTGTTTGATCGGTCGCCATCGATGTGATAGGCGATGATATTCTCGACTGTATCGCAGATCTCGCACTGTTCGCCCTTCGCCTCAAGGCACTTCGTTCGGTAGTCCGTCATTGACCTCTTTCTTCGAACTGCTCGACTTCTTCACGTATCTCCTCAGCATCCATCTCCCCAAGAACATCAAGCCCCTTCTGGACGATTATCGGATACCAGTGCATCAACTTCTCGAGCGTCTCTTCATCAGCATGCCGAAGTTCCACGTTGGTAGAATCAAGTTGAAGGTTGAGTTGGTGTTTCAGTTCCTGAGAGAGGTGAATCTGTACCGGTCCCCAGTCGTCTCGCTGTTTTATTGGAATGACTGTCTTATCTTCATCATCTGGCGAACCCTGTTTGTCTGGTTTTACTGACTTGTCTGCGTTGTCTGCTTCACCCTGTTTTACTGGATCTGCCTTCTCGGAAGTTCGTCGACGGCGCTCCCGGAGCCGGTCTGAGCGATCATCAGACATCGCCCCACACCTCCGCTTCACCGAAGTGGGCGGCAACGTCAGTAGCGATCGCCTCGAACACATCGCACATATCGCTCTCGGGGTTGTACGCGAGCAGTGACTCACCGGCCTCGAGGGATTTCTGGATGTCCGCCCGCTCCCGGATCCGCCAGACTGGCGTGTCGGGATATGCGTCTTCGATCCAGTCGACCATCTCCTGGGCCTGCTTCTTTCGGACGTCGATCCGGTTGATCGCTACGCCGACCTCCTCGATCGAGATCTCGTAGTCTGCCTCGAGGACATCGATGTGATCATACAGGAGTTCGAACGCGCGCTTGCTCGTAGATTCGGCTAGCGCTGGGATGAGCACGTGCCGGCAAGCGAACAGAGCGTTGTCCGTGAGGTTTCCGAGCTGCGGCGGGCAGTCGACGATGATGTAATCGTAGTCGTCTTCGACGTGATCGAGCAGCAGGTTCAGTTGCTCTCCGCTTCGGCGCGATAGCGTGAGCTCTGGCTCGACCGCAGTCATGTCGATGTTCGAAGGGAGGACGTCCATCTCCTCGTGCTCGCGGATGATGTCGGTGACCACATCCCGCTGCTCGGCGTCGGTGAGACAATCGAACAACGTTGGCGGCTCGTCTTCGTACGCTTCGGGCATCCCGACGTCTTCAGTGGCGTTGCCCTGTGGGTCGAGATCGACGAGGAGCGTGTCCTGGCCGACGGCGGTTAGCGCAGCCGCAGTGTTGATGGCGACCGTCGTCTTCCCGACGCCCCCTTTCTGTTGAACGACACAAACTCGGTTAGCTGGTTCAGCCATACAAGCCAGTAAAACTGGACAAACTATAAAACTCAGTCAGACAATAGTCAGCACCGATAGAAGAACTTAGCTACAGTCGGTCGACTTCCTCGAGGCAGATCGCCGGCTCGTCGAGGACTGCGTCGACGCGGATCGAGGCGACGCGGCCAGCCATGTGGTGATAGAGATCGACCGTCCCGTACAGATCCTCGTACTGGATCGACCGGCAGATCGTCTCGTCGTAGATCACGGCCTCCTGGACGAGCAGCGCTCGAGCCATATCGACTGTGCCGGTCACGCGGTACAGTTCGGTTCGGTCCTCCGTCCGGCTCGCGTAGAAGACGTCGCCGTCGTGGACGAACCGGTCGACGAAGCGGACTTCCGGCAGGTCGGCAGCTGGGGGCTGGACGCGACTCACGCTGACGCACCACCTTCGAAGTCCTCGAGGCCGGCTTGCTCGTCATCCGGCGCGTCGGGACAACGGACGCGATGGACTCCAGCGGCGATCGGCGACGTCGTCTCGAACGTAGTCTGGCAGTGCGGGCAGGTCCAGGCCCTCGTCTCGAGGTCGAAGCCAGTCACGGTGAACCCTCTTGAGTTCCGGTGGAGCGTTCGGTTTCCGGCTCTACTGAATGATCGTCACACTCCTCCACCTCGCCGTTCCAACACTCATCAAACGTCTCGACGTTGTGTTTCTCCGCGATCTCGTCGAACGTCTCAATGATGTCGTTCAGCACCTCTATCTCAGTGCTGTCGATGTCCTCGCCGACGGTTTCGAGGAAAGCATTCGAGTCTACATCGGCGTGGAGAGCAGCGTTGAGTTCTCCCCATGCTCGTTCCCACTTGCACTTATCGTAGGTCCTGTCGTTGCGATAGATATCGTCGCTACTCATCGTAACCACGCTCCTCGGTCGCATTGAGCCACTCCTGCGGGACTTCTTCTCTCGGGACTTCCTCTTTCGACTTCGCTTGGATCTTGCCGTCCCCGAGGTCTTCCCAGTCGGTCACTCGATACCACGTATCCGTTAGTCTCGAGTAGCCGTACCGTTCCATATCGCTCGAGGACTGTTCGTTCATTCGCCGACCACCGCCTCGATCGCCTGGTAGATGTCTTCGTGGACGTCGGATCCCTCGTTAGTCCAGTACGCCGCGAGCTCGCTGAATGACTCGACCGGAATCTCACAGCCAGCCGCGGTCGGATGCCCGCCACCGCCCAACTGATCGGCGACCTCGTGGCACCTCGCGAACGTCTCCCGGTCAGAGTGTGAGTAGATCCCGATTCCGCCGTGGGGCTTCATGATCACGGCGATATCATGGTCCAGTTCTTCGACCAGGTCGTTCCCGATCTGGCTCGAGCGGCCGCCACGAACATACGAGATCGCAACCGAGTAGCCGGAGACGTTCGTGACTGTGCAGTTCTCGAGTGCGTACTGCTCGAGCTCGCGATCGCGCTCGAGACGTTCATCGATCAACCGCTCGACGTCGTCAGGGAGATCGGGGCCGCGGACGAGTACCGTGTCGATGTACTCCCACGGACTATCGACGATCGACGCGAAAACGTTGAGTCGTTCCGAGCGTGGATCGTCACGGATCCACAGGTCGATGTCCTTGGTGCACTCGGCGAGATCCTCTAGGTGGTCGTCGTAGGGGCCGAGTTCACGGGCCAGCAGCGAGGCCGTACACTCGTCTTCGTCGATCGTGAGAGTGACACCGGCATCCTCGAGATCAGCCACGAGACTGTCGTCCCACTGATGATGGTCGTACCACGTCGTGAGGCACCCGGCGTCCGTGAGCCGCTCCAGGTCGCCGACCACGCCCTCGTTGTCAAGTGCGAAGTCGCTGACGTAGATCGGCGTATCTGTAAGGCCAACATCGAGGAGATCCCCGACGACGTGTTCGAATCGGTACGCGCCGTGGTAGTCGATCGGCTGGACGGCGATGTCGGTGGCATCATAGTCTCGCTCGAGCGCTGCAACGATGAGCGCGGCACTCGAGAGACCGTCTGCGTCCGTGTGGGTCACGACGACCGCGTCAGGATCGTCGCGAAGGTCGGCACGGAACTGTTCGCGCGTGCGCTCGCGTTCGATCGAGTCCGGGACCAGGTGCTCGGGTTTCGGAGTGGTCGCCCACTCGTCAAACTCGAGCTGGTCGCGGGCGAGGAGATCGTCACTGATCATCTTCTGAATCACCATCCGAGATCACTTCTTGGGCTCTCTCGAGGGCAATGCGTGCTGCTTCTGGGTCGCCTCGGTCGAACGCCTTCTCGAGCTCATCAAGTTCCGTGCGGAGGGTCTCGGCGTCATTATCCCCACACACTTCGTCAACGACCATCTCGTAGACTTCTGGGAACGATTCCTCAAGAGTCTCGATATCGTCGTCGAAGTGTTTTCGAACTCGGTTCCGGACCAGTGACTGGACCTTGTACTGGTAGTTCATCGTGACATCAGCGTCACCTGCAATGATCTCGCGTTCGCGCTCAGTCATGAGCGCGCGTCCTTCTTCGGCCATTGATTGGGCCGTTTGCGTTGCTGCCATAAATTACCTCATGTCGTAAGTCAGTCTCCATGAACTAAGTTCTTACTGTTAGTCGTATACTCGAATAAGCGTATATCCGACTAAGGGTGTATACGATATTCCGTAAGTACTAATAGGCTGGCTGTAATAGATGTAACTGAGCACGGGAGTTCGGCTGCAGAAACTGGCCGACGGGTGCTGAGACACCCTCGACCGTGCCTCGTGAAAGGCAATGAACGTTGAACCACGAACTGACGAAACGGTTTCGGTTGAATCGGAGGTCGACAACTAATGGCTCGCATCCAACACATCGCGCCAACGCCAGTCGAGAAGACCGAGCTTGTGAAGGCTCAGGCCCTTGACTGGGACTTCGGCGAGACCCAGTGGGCCCTACAGGACGCGTTCGAGGGTGCCGAGTACCCAGAGCCGGATGACGACGAGCGGGTCTTCTACACGCTCGCGTTCAAGATCGGCCGGAAGCGCAACATCACTGCCCGCGTCGACGTCCTGGCGGTGACTCGTGACCTCGAGTACGCGATCGAAATGAAGCTGCCAGCGACGATCGACGACGCAACGCTCGACATCGAACTCGTCAACTACGACGATGGGATCCCGGCCGCGTTCGCTCGCCCAGTCAAAGACGACTCTACGGTCCCCGAATACCGCCACGCGCAGTACACGAAAGTGCTCGAGCGAGCGCATGATGTCGGCGTCGATCTCCGAGGTGAGCAGCTATGATGGTCCGCGACATGGATCACGTCGCCCGCCGCGCCGAGCAGCAAGAGCGCGAAGCCGGTCGCGAGATGCGCCGGCTCGCCGAAGCCCGTGCGATAGCAGGCCCCGAACACGTCGCCGGGACGGACGGGTCGGAGATCATCGTCGCCGAAGACGGAACGAACGTCGCAACCGACGGCGGCGAGGCCGACCGAGCCGACCTCCGCGAGGGCGAGCAGCGCGACGACGACAACACGCACACAGCGGCGATCGCCGACGAGCAGTTCGCGCTAGCTGACGAGGCGGCCGACCGCCCGCTGCTCGACGTCGGCGATTAGGCGATCCCGACCGACCGTGAGGCGACGGTCACCGTCGTCCGCACGACCGGTAAGACCGCCGGCGAGTACGTGATCGAGGAGATCGACGAGACAGTCGCAGAGTACAACGACTGCGATCCGTCGGACGACGTCTACGAGGTCGTGTTCCCCGACCGAACGACCAAAGACATCGCCGATCTACAGCGCTACCCCTACCCGCGCTCGAAGCTGCGGCTCGAGCAACCGATCCATGACCGCGACGGTGACAACGGAGGTGACGAGTGATGAGTGACGATCGTGTCGTGATCGAGGACTTCGGCGAGTGGGACTGGTCGCTCATCGTCGACGCCGGCGGCGTTCATGCGCTCAAGCCGATCAAGTACGACGGCGTCCTCTCATACTCAACCGAAGAGCGCCCATCCAGTCCGCTGAAGAACAGCGAGTACGGCCTCTCGCTCGATGCAGTCCTCGATCACTACCTGCGGAAGTCCGAGACGGACAAGACCGTCGGGCAGCTGATCGGCGCGGTTCGTGACGCCCGGAAGAAGATCGGCGACGGTGGCGACGAAGACGAAACGGTCGAGTGTGCCGAGTGCGGCGACGACGTCACACCCACAGTGTCGGTCTACCGCGACCCACGAACCGGTCGCGATCACCGGCAGGCGGTCTGCCCGAACTGTGGCGAGCGGGTCCCGGACAGCGCCACAGGGAGGATGGTCTAGATGGCGGCCGCCGGTGCGAACGCCACGGCCGCGGTCGGGATCGACGAGGCGACGCTCACCCGCGATCGGCGAGCTGCCGAGCGGCCGATGGGAATCTGGCAGATCGCCGAGGACCTCTGGGGTGTCGGGACTGGCAGCGACGACTACAGCGAGCACGTCGTCGACCTCGAGGAAGGGCGATGTACGTGCAAGGACTGGCGCTTCCGTGGCCGTCCTGGTCGTGGCGAGATCGCTCGTTGCTACCACGCCTCGAGAGTGCTGCAGGCACTCGGCCGGATCGAGCCGCCGGCGGACGCGGACGTCGACCCGGCGCTCGAGGCCCAGCGCTCGAGGTGGTCGGCGTGAGCGAAGAAGTCCTCGACGAAGACTGCGACGACTGCGGGACGGCGCTGATCCGGATCAGCGAGGACGACGTCACGAACAGCCACAACTGCCCGGTCGTGACCTGTCCGAGTTGTCTCGAGATTATTCGGAGGGAACGATGAGTCGAGACGGACTCACATTGAGTTGGACGCCACCGAACACACGGCGCCGCCGGGTCACTTTCGAACCGCGGCCGTCCGGAGGGTGGGAACGCATCGAAGAGGAACAGCACGGCGACGAGTGGCAGACCGTTGGTCGAGAGCTCGTCGCTGACGTTGACCTCGAAGCGCCGGCCGCGATCATGCAGGGATCGCGGTCCTGGCTCGGACCCTGACCGCGCAATAGTCTGTCTCGTTTGCTGGCCAACGCAGTTCAGTCACCGCCTGTACTATCAACTAATCGTTGATTTTTATTCGATCATCCACTTTCTCGAGTTTGTCTGCCTCAATAGCCACTGTGATCGCAATGTGTGACTTGTCAGGAGAGACGCCAGCGTTATGAGCAATCTGTCTGATTGATGAGATTCGTGCGGTTTCTGGTTGCATCCGGTTATCGGTGTTGAAATCAACGATTCGGAGAATCTTATCGGTTGTCTCGGCTAAATCCGGATATTGAGCCATGATATCTACACCGTCTGCGAAGTCCTCGAGTAGCGACTCAGGAATTAAATATTCTTTAGCAGGAGGCTTTGGTGTGACTTCCGTAGGATCCTTGTAGGAAATTCCGAAACAACCACTCTGAGGGCCTGATTCACGAGCAACGACTCCATCATCAGCCAGCCATGTCGGGAGATGAACCGTTGCAGGTGCGTGTGGTGTTGGATCTGGATAGTACTGGCTCGCATCATCTGTGAACCGGCGGTGCCATGATGCATTCCACAGCGTTTGCCGAAGATCCTCGATCGAGTCGGCAGCGTACTTGTCTTTCAGTCGATTGTACTCGAGCTGGGCAACGATCTCCGGTGCGAGTGTGACTTCTATTTCACCAGGGTCCTCAAGTGTGTCCTGGACGTCTTGAATAGAGTATTCGGATTCGTAGCCGCTCGCATCGGGGAACACATCGCACCAGTCCTGAGACTGCCAGATTCGGTGAGACTGTTCGTCATACCACGCAGTTGGTAGACGTGCTGGAACAGTCGCATTCGGTGGATACGATGGACCAATCGGCTCTCGCCAGTGTTGTGGTCCATGCTCCCATTCGAGCATCGACGGTACCGCTTCTGGCCAGACTGTATTGACCTGGCCGCCGAATAGATCAACGTCTCGACCGTCGTACTGCTCCTCCCACACCCAACAGACGGAGTAGCCGTGCTCGAGGTAATTCTCCGTCACTGCTTCGATGTCCTTGCCGTCGTTTTTGTATTGGACTTCAACGACGAGGCCGTTGCCATATGGGTGCTGTGAGTCCTCGAAACGAGCGTACACATCCGCGATGTTTTCGCCGACTTGCTGCTCGAGTGTCGAGCGCGCGAGGTCAAATTCCCATTGGAGTTTGTGGAGGGCGATTTCTTTCATTTGTTCGTGCTGTTCAGATTCGCCCCCAGACCCTACGCCGCCGTATCCACACGAGTCGCGCTTGTGCTTGAAATGGCTCGAAACGAACGTGCCGTTTTTCGTCTCGAAAGAGTCGTACAAGACCATCTCATCACCGCACCCGAGGCAGACAACTCGATCTGACTTCTCCGCTTGGCTTGGTTTAGTAATGCGATCGTCGGATAGTCGTTTTGCAAAAAATGCCATGTGTAGTTTAGTTGAAGCCGTTTGTTGTCTGATCGTTCTGGATCGTTTTAACGATTTGACAACCGAGGTGAAAGTAGAGCTATTATCTAACTACCACGCTAGATCAGGTTCTGACTATTTGTCACCACTGTCAGTTCAATAGCGATAGCTGGATACACTACGGCAACTTGGCGTTGCTACTACTTCGCCCGCTGTCTCGAGCAATGACCTTGCGACTATCTCCGATCGTTTAGAACGATGTCCTCAAGCCGTGTCGCAAGGTTGATCGCTGCATTCACGTCAGCGTGTACTTCGTATCCACACCGAGAACACTCGAAATCAGCACCATCTCGATACTCACGGTTCGTCTGACCACACTTTCGGCAGGTAATACTCGTGCCTCGAGGATCAATAGTTTCGACTGGTATCCCTTCTGCTGTTGCCTTGTACGCTATTTTCTCTTGAAGTGTGGCGTACGGCCAGTCATGGATTGGGTCGGCAGCTGTCGTTCGATAGTGAGTTAGGTCCTCAAGAGCGATCACTGCCTGATTCTCTTTTGCGAGTTCGGCTATTTTTCGGGATGCAGTATCAAGCACTTGCTCAGTATAGCGCTCGTGTTCATTCCTACACTTGCGGACGCCTCTGAGATCTCCTCGTTCCATCAGCTGACTCCGCTTCTTTTTCAGTCGCTCCCGATAGTGACGGAATTCCTTCCCTGATTCGAGTTGGACATCCGCGATCTCACCGCTGTCGATGAGAGCAACCGCATAGATCACGTTCTCTCCGAGATCTACCCCCAGCGTGCTATCTGCTGTATTTGGCTCTATCACCTCTACATCCCATTTGACAACAAGGTGTGCCTGGAGGCTACCATCATCAGCTAGGTGAAGCTCACAACTACCGGTTGTTGCGTCGTCACTGCTATCGCACACTCGCTTGAGAAAGTCTCTCGAATATGGACTGTCGTTGATACCGAACCAGATCCCGTTGTACGGAATAAAACGGGCTTTGAGTCCGTACTTCCCATTGTTCTGTTCAATATCAAAGTCCTGGTGTGAGAGGAGGAGATACGTTCCATTTCCGAACTTCGGTCGCTTGCCCTGTTTCCCACGACTTTGCCACGACGAAAACGCCTCTGCAACATGCTGGGCTGCTTCTCGAGCAGTTGTTGCTTTAACCAGCCGATCATCGAACTCCCGAGTCACCATCCGATAGAGTGTGTTATTCTGCGGCTGCCAGTCTGACTCTGGAACGGTGACAATCAGATCGGCCATGTATGAGGCCATCGACTGGAATTCTTTGATCCCTTTTTGAACCCGTGCGATCTTACTAGCGCTGGTCTCAAGCTCCAGTACAACTGTCCGTATGACTGTCTCTGTTGTCGTTGGTTGGTCAGGCTGGTCCATTTAGCCAAGTGCGAGAGACAATAACAAGTAAGTGGGATCGTCTCTTCTCTCAAGAGAACCGGGACAAGCTATATGTTTGCTCTCCGGAACGTGGCACTTCACCACGCGTGACAAGTCGATCTTACTTGTTACGAGCCAGCCCGCCGTGAAGTCCGGCAGGACGTCCCTTGCTTGGATGCATGGGCATGGATTTCTTGCCCTCGGGACTCCGTCGGAATAGGCGAAAAGAGGCACATAGACAGTGCTCGGCTCAAGGTAATACTACACTAACAGCGGTTGGGGAACAGTCGGATATCATCCCGATGACGAGGCCCCGGAAATCATATTCCGTGAGTCCGCCTTTGCGCGCTAAGACCCACCACTCACTGAAGTGAAAATAGAGGGAAGGAACCTACACGCCAAGAGCTGGCACCCCACCGTACACTTGAGGGGCCTACTCCAAGGCCCCGTGAAAACGGAAAAAGAAATCCATTCATCAGAAATCGTTCCGTCGACCCCTTGGCAAACCGTCGATACCGAAGGTTGACAAAAATAGCTACCTCTATTCCATCAATAGAGGTAGAGTAACACCAGAATACGTCATGGTTCGAGACAGACCCTTGTGGGGCCGAAGGGCGTAGTTACGCGGGGCCAGCAGTGCGAGGTTCTTTGGTTCGAGACAGACCCTTGTGGGGCCGAAGGAACACGCGTAGATCATCTCCGTCCTGAGCCCGCGCGTTCGAGACAGACCCTTGTGGGGCCGAAGGTCGACCGTCTTGCGATCATCGTCGTAGTCGACGATCCGTTCGAGATAGGCCCTTGTGGGGATCGGAGAGACTCTCGAGCGGGGTTCCTAAGAGGGACTAACTGACCAGTTCGGGATTACTTGTGCAGTTGAAGATCACAGGACGGCATCTACACGTCAACCCAGTATTCACGTTAATAAACACTAGCGGGGCCGAAGAGAATCCTCACGACGGCCTTCGATTATATCAATCGGCACTCAAGACAAACTCTTGTGGGGTTGAGAGATCTAGCTAACAACAATCTCACAACGTCTTTGCGGCCGACAACTTCTCGAGGTTCAGCATGCGTACCTCGATAGTGAGATCCAGCAACAAAAACAATATATAAGAACGCTACTCGTCGACGATGCGGTTTTCTTCGAGTTCGATGTGGGTGTGTTCAGTGAGCCATTCGTCAACCGGTTGTTCAACACCCTTCACCTCGAATACGGGTTCGAGCTCGAAATGATCAGAGACGAGCTGATCAATATCGTCAGTCGTGAGAGCCCCGCGATCGTGATATTCCTCACCAACTCGAGCAGCGAGAGAGACCAATGTCTCAGGCTCAACCATGACGGTGACAGTGACGCTCTCAGTCTCGCTCATTCCTCGCTCACCTCAGTGTCACCGCCCTCAACAGCCTCAAGTGGCATATTCGGGTTGACTGGAGCACCGTCAACAGTGACGTAAGCGTTGCCCGTCTGAGTGTAGTTCACGGCGAAGTCGCAGAAAGACTCTCTATAGCCATGCGCGACGAGATTCTCATAAGCGAGACGCAGTCGCTCGTACGTCTCCCGGTCAACATCAATGTATAGATCACCGTTCCCAAGAGCTTCAGGTGGGATCGATCCGTCACGTTCGTCGTCCCCGTGGCCGCACTCCAGATGGTTGACATCGGTGCGTTCTTGATTTTGTGCAGTGTTTGCTGTCATGCTGTTTCATCTCCGAGACAGCCGACCGCCGCGGTGTCCCACCACCGAGGCGATTCTCCACAATGCCGATCGCCCTGAGCGGCCGGTCTGCCCTTACTCAATGGAATAAGTACAACTAACTTAATCTTACCGGAATCAGTAAGACATCGAAACGCCCTGTTGTTACGTACTCAATTAAGTAAGGGATACTAAATTGAGTAAGTAATAAGATACTGGCTGTTACCATATAGAGTATGAGCGTAGACATTCAATCAACATCCATGACCGAAGGTCGTGGGCTACTTACTGAAACAGAACGCGAAGCGATCGCCGGCGAACGATCTGATTCATATCGGTACAAGACACGCACATACCTCCGTAACCGGTTCGAGAAAGTGGAAAGAGATATCGATGTCCTCGAAGAGCACGCACCGGAATTGCTTGAGGAGCTTCGCGACACCGTGTGCGAAACGTCGACTGAGCCAAGAGACCATGTCTCGACCACAGCGGCAGACAGTGTGGCTCAGGACAGCACTGATCGAGATCGCGTCAAGCAAAGTACCCGAGAGCCTACGAAGACACGCGAGAGCGACAAGAATAATGAGTAACGTCAATCCCGACCAGCTTGAGCAAGCTGCCGAAGATCTCGAACAGGTACTTGAAGCAACCGAGAATGTCGACTGGGCCAACGTACCTGAGATATCGATTAGCGATGTCGCAAAGTGGAACCAACGGCTCCAGTACGCACGGAAGTGTGCGATCGCCGAACTTGAGAAACAGCAAACCAATGCCTGAGTGCCGGAACTGTGGTTCACACGTTACAGCGCGGTTCAAACAGGTATTTGGCGACAACAACGGTGAAGTGCATGGATGTCGGGAATGCATGGGAAGGACAGAAATCGTGAACGGCGAAGCAACTCGAGAATAGTGATCAAGAGCCGGAACGATCTCTTGGATGACGACGTCGACGAGACAAGTACTAATTCGGACCCGCGTTACCTTGGTCCTATTAGCGGCCGATCTGACCGATTCAAGAACGGTGTGTTCGATATCGAAGATATAGAATTCGGTGCGGCTGAGAGACGGGAATTCTTCACACGCGTCGGAGTGGGTGAGTTCAGCGCTGACCTGGCCTCGAGGCTGCTATTCGGACTGCCCACGTGCTGCTCGCAGAATATCTCAGTGGGGTTGAACGGTAGATCTGCATGAAGCGTCGAACATTCATCGCAGCCTCTGCTACCATCTTATCTGGATGTAGCAGTGCGAGAAATAAGCAAGAATCAGAACCAGATCGTCAGACAGACACTAATACACAAACATCGACACCCAGAAAAGAAATTCTCGAGGTCAAGCGTGGGGACGACATAACTCACACATTCAACGATATTCTCCAAGTGCGTGATTTTGGTTGGACCGATCGAGAGCTTAACTTCGGAACGCCGGGTGCTGCTGGCGTCGTCAAGAATCTTAGCAGAAATCGTCTCGCAAAAGCCGCCTTGGCTGTCGATTTCTATGACGAGGAAACTCAGATTGGCAGCAATACGAGCTGGTTTGATTTTCTGGAGACTGGCGAGTACGGGACACTCGAAGTTCCCTACACTGAAGATGATCCCAACCGTGTCACGCGAATTCAAGTCTCTACATCCGTACAGGAAAGCCCCATTCTTTCAGTGAATAACGGTCAAGTCACGGTCAACGATACTGAGATCAGCGAAACCGAACACGGATGGCCGACTGTTACCGGCACTATCGTGAATAACACTAATGATCGGCTTGAGAGAGTTATGGTTTACGTGAATTTCTACCATGGTCAAGAGCTCCTTGATCAAAGCCGTGACTCTGCCTCACGACTCGGTCCTGAAGAGCGTGCCGAGTGGTCTGCACCAACGAACCGAGCAGGTCCGGATGAGATTACACGATATTCGACCGTTACTACCATCCGAAAATAATCTCTGGCATTAGCCATGCACAAGCCAGGACACTACGGCGCGGCGCTGCTCGTGTACGCACCGGTCGGGTTCCTCACGCTCGCCCTAGGGTTCGACGTCCTCGCCGTGATCGGTGGCGCGGTCGCCGTCGGTGGCGCGATGATCCCCGACCTCGATATGCGGATCCCCGGGATCCAACACCGCGGGATCACGCACACCGTGTGGTTCGCTCTCGTCGCCGGGATCGTCCTCGGCGCTGCCGGCGTCGCCCTCGGCAGTTCGAGTGGCGCGCTCGTGGCGATCGGTCTCGGTGCCTTCGGGTTCCTCGTCGGTGTGCTTACGATCGGTGCGCATCTGCTCGCCGACGCCCTCACGCCGATGGGGATCCGGCCGCTCGAGCCGGTCGACGACCGGGAGATCACGCTCGACGTCGCGAAGGCTTCCAATCCGCTCGCCAACTACGCACTGCTCTCGCTCGGGATCGCTGCCACCGGCCTCGCTGCCGTCGCCGGCCGGGCGCTCGTGTGAGGTCCTTGAGCCGGACGGTGTCGACCGATACTCGACCGACGGCGTCCGAAGCGACACTTTCCCCAGACCAACCGGTATGCACTCGGTCACTTCTCTCACCAACTCGGTCGACGAGCGTTTGATACACTCGAGTTATCGACATCGGCCGGCGACCATACGCGGGGCGTATGAGTTGGTCGCCAGTATCCTTATTTGGTATGGGGTCATAGACCATAACAGGTAGAAGGATGGCGACAAACCACCCGCTCGAGTTGAACCGTGCCGTTCCCGGCGGCCGGGTCGAAATGTTCGCGATCCCCAACGACGACTATCCCGGCGGGTGGTTCTACCGCTTTCAGTACTACCATCCCGAGGATGGGCCGATACTACGCTACGACAACGCCCATGACGACCGCGATCTCGGGTGGCACCACCGACACATCCGATTCGGCGACGACACCGAAATCGAGTTTCACGGAATCGTCCCGCACGTCACGCGGTTCCTAAACGAAATAACCGAACTCACCATCGAGGGAGCAAAACATGAAAATGAATGAGTCAAATCACGACGGTTGGCCCGATGAGTACCGCGACCCCCGCGATCGCCTCCACCCCGACATCCTTCGCGTAACCGTCGAGACGTTCGACGAAATGCGTGAAGGGGCGCTCGAGGACGCCGAAGCGATCGCCGAAGGTGAACCCCGAGCGGCCGTCGTCTCGTTTGCGACCGTCGGCGAGCTACGTAAGATCCTCACCGACCGCCGTATCGAACTGCTCCAGGCGCTCATGAACACAGACGGCGCGGCTGAGAGTATTTCCGCCCTCGCCGACGCCCTCGAGCGCGACTATCGGACGGTCCACGATGACGTCAGCCTGCTCGAGAACTACGGCCTGCTATTCGTCGTCGACGAAGGCCAATCGAAGCGCCCGTATGTTCCCTACCAGCGTATCCACCTGGACGTCGAACTCGTGGCGGGCGAGCCGGGCGAAGAACCCGCCCCCGCATAACCGGCCATGGATGAGACAGACGGCGCCGACGAGAACGGCGAGCGCATGACCACGGTCGACGTCCGGGTTCCTGCGGGCCTTCTCGAGCAGATCGATGAGGAATACAGCCGCCGCGGGTACGCGTCCAGGTCAGAAGCGATCCGCGACGCGCTCCGCGACTGGGTGAACCCGAGTGTCGAACTCTCCGACGACGTCCTCGAGGATCTTGCGACGAGTCGTGAGCAGCGCGAACGTGGTGAGACGCGCTCGCTCGAGAGTACGATGGACAAATAGATGTCGACGGTGACGACGGCGATCTAGACGACGCCGAGCGTACTTGGGCTTCTTGTCTAACCGAACACTACCCAAGATGAAACAGTCTCAGAATGAATATCAAACTTCTTCGATAAGGGCAGCTAGCTTCGGTTTGTATTCCGATAGTTTCTCCATTTGTGATTCGGTGAGATCGTCTGAATCTAACCGAACGAGAGTCTGTTCTTCCCAATAGGCCAGTGTTTCATCCTCCGCTAACTTAGTTAGGATTTCATCAATGTTCGAGGATCGATTAATGTCAATTGTAACTGACGCCGATCCACCGGAATATCCACGGACAACAAGTGCGCGGTTAAGCGCAGTCTCGAACGGCTGCTCAAATCTCTCTGGTTCGATTTCTCGGGCTATTAACGAAATGAAATCAGTCAGACAGTCAAGTAAATACTCTTGTCCTTTTGAATCAATTACCTCCCGTAAATCGTCTTTCCTGATATTATCATGGAGGATCTTCATATCATCAAACGCGGACTCTAGACGGGCTCGAGTTCGCTGCCGGACGCTCCGAGCATGGGGGCTCTTTTCATCGGGCGTTTCGCGGTAAAACTCTCTCATTGATGGTGTGAGTAACGCACCAGGATCATCATCGGACATACCATACAGATATACACATGCCGTAACCATTAAATTGTCTCTCTCTGTATAGAGACATATGCCGACAGAAATCACGACCGTGACCGTTAGGCCAGAGCGTGCTGATGCGCTCAGGGAGTTCCGTGACGAGAACGGGCTCTCATCGTTAGACGCTGCGGTCGGGGAACTCTTGGCACAAGCCGAGTGATTCATCTCATGGGTTGTAGAATTGTTGGGGACGACGCCGGCCCACTGGTTGTAGGAGGCCGTGGCCGACGTCGTTCGTCCAAGCACGGGCGCGACCACACAGCGTACCATCACCGACCCAATGACAGTACGCCATGCAGTATTCTGGCGCACATCGGGACCGATGACGGTTCGCTTAGTTGGGGTGGAACCCGTGGCTGACATTTTGAGGCCAACGGATAAAATTCTACCGCCCCGAAGGCAGCCAGCAGACGTACTTAGAACGGTGGCTTCCGCCATACGTAAGACGTCGTCTCGCGCTCGTTACGGATCTATTAGCCACATTCCTTCCGTAACAGATGGCAACAAACCAAGACGCGAGACAAATCTACGGCAAGACTAGCAACGAGATCACTGCTCAAGGCGAGGCCCAGAAGAGTGACTTCGGGGTTACGCAGCAGTGCGAAAAGCAACTTGGGGTGATTGAGCGCCAGATGCAGTCTCGAAAGCGCTCGATCAGCTGCAAGAACAAGATTACTACCCCGAGGTTCAGCCCGTTGTGCGGCACCGAGCCGAAGCGCAATTCTGTGATTCTAACAACGAGTACTATGAGTTTTAAGTATAGTTACACACAACAGGGAAGACAGCAAGCAAGGGCCGACAAAACACACACGCGCCGCTGGGCGGAGTTGGAAACCGAGGGAGGTAGGATTCACTCGGTTTTCGACGTAGCTCAACATAAGCTTACCGGACACAGAGAGCGGCGGCGCTGTGCATCCAGTCCGGAAGCAGACGCCGTGAGCAAGAGAGAGGAGAGCCTACACAGCCGTTTCGGCAGTTCGCTCGAGGTGGGACGATGAGCTGTAGCGCCGAGATCGTCACTGTCGGCAGCTACGACGACGTCTTGGGGACCAACAAACTCTCGAGCAAGGACGAGCTCGCGGTCGTCGACGCGCTGGCCGATACCCGCAGCGGTGAGATTGTCGTCTGGGTTCCCGAGTGGCTCGCCGAGGAGAAGTCCATCGAAGCCGCCAGCAGCTCGGACCAGGTATTTGCCGGCGTAGTCGATCACGAGACGGAGAAGGCCTGGTTGATCGTCCAGCCGGGCGGGGCCGAAGACTGGATCCCGAAGAGTCAGGGCGTCGTCTTCGAGCGCGCGCCGGATACGACGCTTTCGACGCCACAACAACGCCTAGACGATCAGGGGGGTGCGGCCTAATGTTTGAGGTCGTCCTCTGCGGGCAGTGTACGAACCCGTGGATCGTCGACGAGCACGACCGCCGGACACAAGACTCGGTCTCCTGTCCGAACTGTCCAAATGAGGTCACGACGCCGAAGGTCGTCAACCGACAGGAAACAAAGGAACATGCCGCAGAAGCACGGGCGCAGTACTTGGCCGAGGAGGCAGACTGCGAGGAAGTCTATACCGACTTCCGCGACGAGTGGGGGTCGTGGAGTGCCCAGCACGAGGCGGTCGAGGACCGAACCGCGAAGGTTTCGAACGAAGCGCTTGCCGAGTTCGTCACCGCTGACGAAGCGATCTCCCACTACTACGGCGATGCTGACAGCCGCGATGCCCATCTGAGCCCTGATACTGAGGACTACCGACATCGGTATCAAGACCTTGCCGACGCGATCGCCGAGCAGACCCGGCTCGAGCACCGTGAGATGTTCGCCAAACAGGTTCCCGATGAGCGCACCAGTTGGGACATCTTTCGGTCACGCGTCGACGAACTGCTCGACGGATTCGCCGAACGACCCGATCCGGACGACCTGCCACAGGGCGAGATCACTCCGACCGACCAGACGCTCGCATCCGTCGTCGTCGACCTCGACAAGGATGCAACGCTGACCGATATCTGGGAGCAGTTGTTCGAGAGTACGCGGGTCCGCGAAGTCCTCGCTGAGTCAATCCGAGGAGTCCTTGCAGGCCTCGATCCTGCCGAGTGTCACGAGGTTCTCGAGGACGAACACATCCCGTTCTGGGTCCGGTCACCGATCATCAACGCGGCCCGCGGTGACTCACGAGAAGCGTGGCGCGTTGCCACCGAGATTATTCCGACGATGCACGAGCATCCATTGGCTGCGACTGAAGACCTACTCGCAACAGCCACGCTGTTCGGAGGTGCCGACACTGGGCTATCGCTGGCTGCGATCGTCCACGAAGAGTGGCTCGACCGCAAGCGAAGTCAGCGCGAAGATATCTGCGCGCTGTTGGCGGTCCTAGCTGCGAGCCTCGATGTCCGCGTCGCTTCAAGTGGGATTGTCCTGCAACAACTGGCCGATCGGCATCGACTCGACCTCCCCGGCGTTAGCGAGTGGGGGAGTCAACGCCGCACAGAGACTGGCATCGCAGATCTCGTGAACAACGGCGTGGCCGCGCTCGATCACGACGGTCGAGAAGTTGCAATCCTCAGGACGCTCTACGAGGATGACGGCGATGCACTGTCCTACGGGCAACTCTACGCCGAATTCCAGTGTGATGAGTCTCGTGTTCGGCAGTGCATCTCAGAACTCGTGAGCCTCGATCTCATAAATCGGTTCGGTCCGCAGACCAGCCGGATGGTTGAGCTTCTTGAGGCCGGTGAAGCCGTTCTCGAAACGTTCGACAAAGAAATCGCACGACAGCGCCGGATCGAGTCCTTCGTTAGCGGCGATAGACAAAGCCGTTCGAAGGGCCGTGTAAACACGCACACGGGATGGGTGGAGGAGGACGACCCGGAGGAACCGCCGACCGAGGGTGCTGGTCCGTGGAAGACCGCCTTCCTCGGCACTGCCGACCACGCTGCGGCTGCAGGATCGGCCGCAGACGGCAGTGTAACTCTTGTTCCCAGCAAGATCGAAGCGGAGAACGATCGTGTTCGCCGAGTGAGCTACGATCCCGATCGCGACGAAGTTGTCGTCGCTGTTCGGGGAGCCGATCCTACCACATACGTGGCCAGCAGTGCGATTGCGTTAACCTGGCCAACGTTCCTCGAGAAGGTCTTTGCAAACGATCGTCTCGAGGAGATCGACGATCCGCCGATCATCGTTCGTGAGGCTCGTTGTATCGGTGGGGCGACCGACGATGCCCTTGAGGACCAGTCCGAGTTCATCAAGAAGCTGGCCGACTGGGGGAAGGAGATCGGCGACATGACCCGCCAATTGAAACACGGCGAGTACGGTGAGTTCGACGGTCGCAATGCCTTCCGGTCGGAAATCCTCCGGAAGTCCCACGGCCTCTTCGGGACGATGGCCCACCTTCTCGATGCGGTCGGCGTTGACCTCGTCCGGGAGATCCGTGTCCCGCCGAAGGCCGACAAAGACCGGCAGCTAGGTCAACTCGCCCAGTCGATCGCCGTCTCTGCCGCGATCCAGTCAACGTACAAGGACTGCTTTGCCTGCTACCGGCAGCTGTTCGAGGGCCGCGAGGAAAAGCGGGAACGGGCCCTTGTCCCGTCGGTCGACGCCGCGGATCCGTACGGCTCGCTCATCGGCTCGATCGTCATCCGGGGTCCAGACATCCACCGCCTCGAACCGTACCTTCGATCTCGCCTCGAGGAACCCGAAGAGGAACACGAGGATGCTCTCGAGATCGCCGTCGAAGTCCCAGTCGGAACGGTCGGTCGCGACGCCTTTGCCGAGACGGCGGCCCGGATCCTCGGCGAGAAGAACCTTCGACCGACGTCGGACGCTGTCTCCCTGTTCCACGCTCTCGTCGAGAGTCCGCACGACGCCGCTGCGGGGATCCACAATCAACTCCGAACCGAAGACGAGCGCCGTGAGGTCCGACCCGACGAGGTTCGACGAGCGCTCGCCGGTGTCGATGCCGTAGCGCTGTGTCCCGACCTTCCCCGGTCAGTCGGTCCAATCCTCAAAACGCTGCTCAAGGCTCGAGAACCACTTTCGAAAGCAGAACTCTCCGATCGCTCCGACAAGAGTGAGAAGACGATCGGCCGTCACGAGGACAAACTCGAGGCGCTTGGTCTGCTCGAGATCACCGACGGCTACCGTGTCGAACTTTCGTTCCCGGAACAGGCCGAGCGTCGTGCCCCGGTCGTCCCCGAGACCGTCGTGACGGGATCGCTCCTGGACGTCGTCGACGCACTGCTCGAGTCGACGCTGCCGCCGGCCCGGTACGCCGATCCGGATGACCCGCTCGGCGGGCTGCTGTGGGATCCGCCGAATCCTGGCGGTATCCTCGAGGACGACGATCTCGGCCAGTGGGGCGAGCTCGCCGTCCGATTGCTCGATATCGAACTGAGTGACCAGGGGCCATCGACTGTCTCGATGGGGCCTGGCCCGGCGGTGATCCAGGAACCACTACCGACGGCTGGCGACCCAACGGAGGTGTCCGGTTGATGCTGAGTGACGACGAAAAGACACCGGTCGGCACCGGCACCGTCCACAAGAACAAGGGCTCGAAGGGAACCTATCTCAACGCGAATGTGACTCGAGCACTGGGTCTGGAAGACGGCGCGAAGGTGGATGTCTTCGACGAGTGCGACCATCTCCGTGTCGTCCCGCGAGAAGATTCCAAGGTCCGGACCGTTCGGTGTGTTCACTGTTCGACGATCGTCCGGACCGACGAGATCTCCAACCACCACTTCGAACACCACCCCGAGCAGCGCTACGATCCAGTTTGGTACCAGCAGGATTCGGACGGTGAGGCCCAATGAGCGCCTTTGAGGATACCCACGAACTTTGGCAGAACGCCCTCGAGCACAACGACGTCCACACGGTCGCGGGTCCGACCTCGATCGAGACGCTCTTGGAAGCACGCGACCATTTCGAGCAGCTGGGCAACGAGCGTCGCGATGGTTGCCTCGTCATCTCACTCGAGATGGCTCGTAAGATTCCACGGGGCTGGGTCGAGATCGACCATGACACACTGCCCGATGGCCACGAGGAGTTCCGCCCGTTCGAGGACATGACCACAATCACGACCCGCGGTGGCAGCCCCGAAACGTTCATTTGTCGACCGGATGCCGTCTCCCTGGACATGATATTTCTCGATCCCAACGACGTCGTTGCGATCGACTTCGAGCGAGGTGAGTTCGATGCAGAGTGATACGGACATCACCGTCGGCATGATCGTTGAGGACTGGGACGGCACCTCATCACGCGGCGTTGTCGTCAACTATCCGCCGATCCCAGCTGAGGAGTGGTACGTACAGGGCCGTGGCCTCCTCTCGGAAGACAATCCTAGCTATCCGGCGGACGACCGAACGGCGATTGTCATCTTTGAGGACGACCTCGAGGAGTACTATCCCGAATACTCGGGCTACGAGGGCATCCCAATGGCGCAACTCAACACTGACGATGCGCCCTACTATGCGTTCCCTGAGTCACGCCTTCGACGAGTCGGCGAACTCAAGCAACCCGAGCTCGTCTTGGAGGCGATCGATCCGTCGCCGTACCACGCGCGAAACTTCGATGCCGAGGCGAACCGCGACTACATCGACGCGATCGCCGAGCGTGGCCGACCGGACCCACTCCCAGTCGTCCGCCCGCTAGCTGACGGCGAGTACGAGATCCTCAACGGTCACAAGCGCATCTGGGCGTCGCATGTCGTCGCCCTCGAGGAGATCCCGGTCGCGGTCCTCCCGCTGGACGACGTCCGGGCGGCGAAGTACTGGGCCCAGCGTCATCTCCCGGGATACAACCAACGTGAACGCGCGGTCGCACTCAATCGTCTACACGATCAACTGAATTCGATGACAGTCGGTGAGATCCGACGAGAGTACTGCTCGACAGACGATAGCCCGCAATCGACCGCAGCCAAAACTGACGGGGGAAATAATGAGAAAATCTAATCTAAACAACCCAGAAGCCCGTAAACTAGTTAAAAATGCCTAAGAGTCTGTTTGGCTGTTACCACAACGGCGGTTGTGAACCCACTGTCGGTTATCAACACATGAAACGAAATTTAAAGGCTTCATAGGTGCTATAAAACGACTAAAAGCCCTTACTGGAACTGAAATTTAACCCCATGAAATATGAATGTGACGACATTCGATACGCGCTTCGGGACGCTCTTGATTGGTCAGAACTACCGTTCAGTACGTCAGTGTTCGTCATTAATTTGGATCACCGTCGTGAAAAGTTACGGCTACGGTCTAAACTGTAGATCTTCAGTATCTCTCTCTTCGACACGTTCGAAACGATCCTTCACTGCCTCAACAAATGTATCATCGTCAATTACGCCATCTTTGAGCAACTGATCAAGCCACGCACGCGGGAGTGTTGCGAGATCCATATCTTGTAAGTCGGACATATTTGGTCCAAGTTCTACAGTCAGTGAACTTTCAACGGTTCGAATAACACGACCAGAGGTGTCCCGCTGGATTGCTTCTTGAACACCAGTCTCCACACCTCGATCGAAGAAAGCACACCTTCGATCCATCGTCGATGCAGTTCCGTCACCCGTAATGGCTCCTGTTTCTGCTACCGATATGTCTGTACTCTTAGTAAATAGAAAAAGAACTGCAGGAAGTGTCCATATTGGGACTGACTTCTCATGGTTAGTATTCTCAACGATTAACTCAAACTCGTCAGATGAGAACCTATCCGCCTCAATTGAGTCCAAGATCAATTCTAGGTCATAGAGACTCTGACGCAGCCGACTTCGAATGCGCGTTCGCATTGTTCTTTCTTGTGCAGGCTCTCGTTCACCGCGGAGGTATTCACGCTGTCCACTTGTCAGAATCGCAGTAGGCTTACCCATGCTACGAAGTATTGAAGCAAGATACTAAGTTTTTCGCCCTGGTAAGGGTAGTACAGGATTGGATGCCCCCGCGCCTCGGACGGCCACAATATCTGGGCTTGTTGCTGGGCCGGGACAGCCGGTGTGCGAGCCGACTCTCAGCAACGAAGACCCAAAAACGGGTAATTCAAGGAGCTGTTCCGCCGTCTTCTCGCCGGTTCCCTACGCCGGTGGCAAAACGGACCACATTGTCCGCGAGACGGCCGACCTGGTGAGGTAGCATCGAACTACTGAACAGGCGAAGCTCAAACTACTTAGCGACCTGACCGCGTTTGCCGGGAACTGTCGCTAGGTGGTGGAAACGGGCCAACGGCCCGCTTGCTGGCGATCGTGAACTGAGCCGACAAGTGTGGGGTGGCGTACAGATAGTCAACCAATGCAGTTTCCACACAGCAACTATTGAACGAATGTCAACAAAGTTAGACTCGCGAATTCCGGTAACAACTGAAACGAGGAAGATAGTTAAACGGTGCAAGCGCGGCGGTGAGAGTTACGACGAACTCCTTCGGAAGATGGTGTCACAGTATAACCCTGATGAGGCACAGAACACCGATGAGGATCTCGTTTGCTGAAATCAGACACTTATTGGGAAGACAATACAACAGTTACGACCCCTCGTTTTGTTGCCGTTGCTGACATCTTGACAATCAACGCCCTTCCGTCTACCATGTCCTCTACCCGTAAACATAGTGGACGGACTCGGCGATAAACCGTAGCTACGCAGCCGATAAGAGAGCGACAAATAATAGATATCCACCGAGATAGACCGACCATAAGCCAAAATACAATGTTTGTCTACCGAATTAAAATGAACACCCCCGGGGTATAGACCTATGAGTAGCAACGCGGGCGCGGACACGGATTCTTCAGGACTCGCCGATGAGAAAATCGACGAGTACGACAAGATGCTCTCAACACTCGATGCTGCGATCGAGGAAGCACAGCAAAAGGTCGAGAGTGGACGTGTCTACGATGCAGAAAACGAGAAGGTTCGAATTAAGTGGATTCGAGCGCTGGCCTACACGGTAAACATTCGAAGACAAGTACAGAATGATCGTGATCTCGCCGAGCTAGCCGAAGAAGTTGACCAGTTGAAAGAGGCGACCGGCCTGGAGGACGACCTATGACCCGCAAGAGTCGACGCGAACTCGAGCGTGAACTTGAGAATCTCGTTGACGACATCTCCCAGACGAGTAACCCAATTAGCGGAAGTGAGCTGTCCGAAGTAGATAAACACGACGCACGCACGTTGCTACGTTACCGGCAACACGTGGCTGCCGACATCGGCGTACACATCGACGATTGTGACGCTCTAGCTAAGCTATTGGCGGTGGCGCGGGAGAATGTTGGCGCGGGGAATGTCACAGTCGATGCGCTACAAGCGGCTGCGGATGCGACTGGCTTTGAGCCAGGGGGGACGGATGACGCGTAAGAGCCGTCGGGAACTCGAGCGAGAGTTGGAAAAGTTGTCTGAACGTGGATCGTCAGATTCACCCTCGGTTCCCGAATGGACCGACTGGGAGAAGGAGATATTAAAAACAGTCATCGACACGGCTGTTGAATCACTTTCTGACGAGGAGCTTGCGGAACTCGAGGAGTTGGCTGATCAAATTCTTGAAGCTCAACAAAGCAATGTATCTGATGATGAACTAGCGGACGAGTACGTACGGCTTTACAGTATTCTCGGCGAAGGGTTCAAAGCTTGACTCTGATCACGAGTGAGGGCACCGCTTATCCAACGCATCGCTTCTTCCCCAACACGATCGCTTCGGGCGTGATCGGCGACCCATATCCGAGTGAGTGTCTTATCCACTCTTCCATATGGCTCGAACGCCGCTTTGTGCGTTCAAACCCGGTTGAATGCCGGACCGACACAACCGATTGGGGGATCTGTAGCGTAGGAAGTAGTTGGATAGCGTGACCAGGATTCACCGGTCAGTGATACCTCTCATCCTGAACTGAGTTCTTTCCCACCGAGGATGGACTGGAGCTGTTCAGGCGGAT
>JGI12405J12835_1000142_pt1 | contig 24490 bp, 24 predicted proteins | sample A23P3SouthBayCA_FD_12835 | JGI IMG/M metagenome (IMG submission 12835)
CAGGCCGTAGCGAGAAGTGTCCATGCAACTCGCAGACCTGCTCAGAGAGAGCTTAGACGTGGAGAATCAAGATACTTGGGAGAACGAGCGCACGCCGACACCCGTACGTTGTTTCGCGGTTCGACTTCACTCGATGGGGTTGTCGTTGCGTGAAGTCGAGGCCGTCTTAGACTGGCTGGGTGTCGATCGTTGTCACCAAGCGATCTGGTACTGGAAAGAGACGCTAGCTGAGAAACAGAGCGACCCGCCGACGGCAGCGCCGTCGCGGGTCGCAGTCGATGAGAAACAGATCAAGGTTGACGGCGAGAAAAAGTGGCTCTACGCCGCTATCGACACGGACTCGAAGCTACTGCTTGAAGTGGACGTGTTCAGTCGCCGCGGGACTGACCCCGCGGCGGCATTCCTCACGGCCTCACCGAGAAACACGATGTCGCCGACACAGAGTTTCTCGTCGATGCTGGTGGCTATCTGACTGCCCTCTCTCGTCACGAGCTGAGCGGTCATCTCGACTATCACGACCGGGACCACATCGAAAAGTGGTTCCAGACTGTGACCATGCGAATGGACCGCTTCCACTCGTTCTGGCGGGGCAGTCAGGCAAGCGCGAAACGGTAGCTGAGACGCTTCAGACACTACTACAACCGCCATCGGCCAAATCAGGCATAAGATGACTCAACTCCAGCTGAGGAGTTGCTGAACTAGACAGTGCCGCCTTTGCACATTAATCATACGGCTGAGAGAAATCATCATTACGGCTAACATCGGGAAGCGGCAGACACAGTGCCCTCAGAGCAACAATTAGCACCGAAACGAACCGGCAAAACCGTCCGTGTAGCGGGGGCTAATTCCTCGCTTTCCACGGCCCAATGATTAAGTGAGCGGGTCGCTGTCTGTCCATTTGAGCTATTCCGAAGGGGTAAGCCGGTGGAGGGATTTGAACCCTCGGCCTAATCCTTACGAAGGATTCGCTCTAGCCAGTCTGAGCTACACCGGCGCTGTGTCCACTTCACCGTTCGGCCGATAACCGCAATAAGGATTGCGAATCGGGGCGCCCCTGCCACCTGGTCACGCTCGCGTGAGGCGAACGTCCAGACAGACGTTGACCTCGTGGGGCGCGTACGACCGCACCGTGTGCCGCGTCTCGACCGTCACCTCGTACTCGGGTTCGGCCGCCGCCCGGATCGCTCGCTCTCCGGGTCCGTACGGGTCGTCCTCGTGCTGGATGTCGTAGTAGTGAATCACGCAGTCGTCGCCGGCCAGCGAGACGGCAGTGTCGAGGAAGGCGTCCGCACTGTGGGGGAGGTTCATCACGATTCGGTCCGCCCACCCCTCGTACTCCGGCGCGACCTCGCGCACGTCGCCACAGACCGCAGTCACTCGTTCCTCGACGCCGTTGCGCCGCGCGTTCTCGCGGAGGTACTCGATAGCGGCCTCGTTGATGTCGACGCCGACCGCGGTCGCGCCGCACTTGGCGAATGGTATCACGAACGGGCCGACGCCGGCGAACATATCGAACACTTGATCGCCCGCCTCGGTCTGTTCCACGACGCGGTGGCGCTCGGTGGCGAGTCGCGGCGAGAAGTACACCTCGGCGAGGTCGAGTGCGAACTCGCAACCGTACTCGCGATGGACTGCCTCGGTGCTCTCGCCGACCAGCACCTCCCAGTCGCGGACGCGTTCGACACCCTTGACCTTCGAGGCACGGTTCAGTACTGTCTGCACCGGGAGCGCGGACTCGACGATGGCGTCTGCGAGTTCGTGGGCGCGGTCGGGGTCGTCCTCGTCGATGATCACGACTTCGCCGAGTCGCTCGTAGCTCGGCGTGAAGTCCACGAGGTCGGCCGGCATCACCTGCGTCTCGCGGGTCTCGACAGAGTGTGTGACGACCTCGAAGTCGTCCGGCACGGCGTCCGAGTCCGTGACCGGCAGGTAGAGCCAGCCGTCCGCGACGGATATTTGGTGGTCCTCGTCGACGAGGTCGGCCGCCGCCAGCTCGCGGCGCGTGGCCTCGCCCTCTTCGCGTGGAACGCGAACGCAGGGGACCTCCATACCTCGACTCGACAGGGTCCGGCGGTAAACCTGGCGTTTCTCGACCGAACCGGCGGAGAAGGGGCGACCGGGGGCGGACGCCTTCGCGAGGCTTAATCCGCTCGGCCGTCGAGCGGTGGTATGCTCACTTTCGTCGGACTCGGGCTGTACGACGAGCGGTCGGTGACCGTGGCCGGTCGCGAGGCCATCGCCGCTGCCGACCGCGTCGTCGCCGAATTCTACACCAGCAAACTCGCCGGGGCGACCGTCGATGACCTCGAATCGTACCACGATACAACGATCGAAGTCCGCGACCGCGCGGGCGTCGAGCAGTCACCGGACGACGTGCTCGACGACGCTACCGAGCAGGACGTAGTCTTTCTCACCGCCGGCGACACGATGATCTCGACGACCCACGTCGACCTGCGACTCCGGGCCCACGAGCTGGGCATCGACACGCGCGTCGTCCACGGGACGACCGCCCAGTCCGCCGCGAGTTCGCTCACGGGCCTCCAGAACTACCGCTTTGGCAAGGCGACGACACTCCCCTTCGATCGGTCTCACGGCGGCGACAGCATCCCCGGGAGCGTCGTCGAGACCATCGAGGCCAATCGCGAGCGCGGTCTCCACACGCTCGTCTTCCTCGATATCGACGCCGCGAACGACGACTATATGCGGGCCAACCACGCCGCCGAGCTACTTGCTGACGCTCACGAAGACGGTCTCGGTGTCGTCGTCGCGCGAGCGGGCAGCCCCGACCCGGTCGTCCGAGCAGACAGACTCTCGACGCTGGCCGCCGAGTCGTTCGGTGACCCGCTCCATCTCGTGGTCGTCCCCGGCACGCTGCATTACATCGAACGCGATGCGCTCACCGCGCTCGGCGGTGCTCCCGACGCGCTTGTCGACGAGTACACGAAATAGAACCGCTGGTCGAGCGCGTCCCGAGATCACTGGTCACCGCTGCCATCGGCACGGACTGGCTGCACGTCCATCGCCCCCCGGAGGTCGTACTCAGATCCGGTGACGATGAACAGCAGGTCTTCGACGATATCCAGAACCTCCGGGAGCTCCCTGACGACTAGGTAGGTGATCCCGACGAGCGCGACGACCGAGAGGCTCTGTGCGAGGATCCGGTCGCCCACGTAGTAGGACACTTTCGGGAGTTCGCTCCCGAAGACCGTCGTCACCGCGTCGGGGAACACGTGGAGGTACTGGTTGCCGAACGTGACCCCGATGAAGACGTTCCGAAAGAGGTTCAGCACGTATATCACCGGGAGCGAAACGGCGAGTGCACGGGCCTTTCGCCGGAGCGGAGCCTCCGTCGCGGCGATCAGCCCCGCGAAAATCGACATACTCCCGATGCCCGTACAAGCGGTGAGGATCGTGTACGATATCCGGTACTCCTCGCGCTCCGCCGTGTAGGGCAGATCCGTGACGAAGAGAAACGTATTCCGGTAGGGGTCGGCGTCCATCCGTTCGATGTGCCTGCCGTTGATGACGTCTGGGTGGTGACCCGTGAGGCTCATCAGGAACTCGGTCTGTCTCGTGACAGTCTCCACGATAAAGCGACGAAGGAAGGGGATCGATTCGACCGGAAAGAAGACCAGCCCCATGATCGGGATGGCCCGCGAAAGCACGAACAGTGAGTCACGGCCCTGCCAGAGCAGATACCCCACGTAGAACGCCAGCGGCACGGCGATCACGCTCCCGATACCCTCGATGATACTCTTCTGAACGACCGCGAAGTGATAGATGAGGCTAAACCAGAAGATTCCGAACAGCCCCCAGCCGGCGACGGCGACGACGCGAGCACGCTCTCGGTCGCCGGTCCACTCCAGGACCGCACCGAGCAGGAACGTCCCGATAACGACCCACGCGAGCGGCCCCGACAGTGTGGTGGCCTGCTCCAGGAGTCCAAGGAGTCCGTCGATCATCCGTCTGGTTCTTCCTTACTCCATAGCGGATATAGGTTTTGTCGTTACGTGTCCGGCGGTTGCACAGGCGAGCCTCTGGCATTGAAATACGGTCGGGAGTACTTCACGGAAAGAGCGACGGCGCTGAAACACCGCGCGAGTAATCGCGACCACAGCAGTGGCTCACCGTGCAGCGCGCGAAAAAATGGAGTGTGCGTCAGGGCCGGCTGTGAGGCCGGTGGTTCGTCGTTAGTCGCGGCGGCGCACAGCGATGAGCGCGGCCGCGAGCAGCGCGATGACAGCCAGCGCGACACCGAAGCCAGGACCACCGTCACCGCTGTCGGAGGTCGTCGGCTCGTCAGTGTCGGTCGGCGTGTCGGTACTCATGTCACCGGGCGTGTCCGTCGGCGTCGCCGTGTCCGTCGGCGTCGGCGTCGCGGGCTCCGGCGTGTCCGTCGGAGTCGGCGACGCGGTCGGCGTCGGGGACGGCGTCGGCGTCGGCGTCGGCGGTTCCTCAACGCCCAGCGCGGCGGTCGCGCTGTCGTCGGCGCTGAAGACACCGTGCGTGTACGTACCCGGACTCACCGCGGACGTATCGATGTTCTCGAAGGTGACGGTCGTCGACTCGCCAGCGCCCAGCGTGACGTCCTGGCTCGCGACGGCACCGCCGCCAACGCGGAACTCGATCGTCTGAGTGCCTTCCATCTCGCCAGTGTTCTCGACGGTCGCCTGCACCTGACCGATGACGTCACCCTGCGTGACGGTCACGTCGGTCGGGGACAGACCAGAGACCTGGAAGTTCGCGGGCTCGACAGCGTCGACCGTCAGAACGGCCGTGGTGCTGTCGTCCTCGGTGAAGACACCGTGCGTGTAGGAACCGGGCGACACGGCGGACGTGTCGATGTCCTCGAAGGAGACGGTCGTCGACTCGCCAGCGCCCAGCGTGACGTCCTGGCTCGCGACGGCTCCGTCACCAACGCGGAACTCGACGGTCTGCGTAGCTTCCTGCTCACCGGTGTTCTCGATAGTCGCCTCGACGGCGCTGATGACGTCACCCTGATCGACGGTGACATCACTCGGCGAGAGACCGGAGACCTGGAAGTTCGCCGGCGCGCGCTCGACGGTCACAGTCGCACTGTCGGTGACCGGGGCGCCGCCGGACGTGTACGGACCGTCCGGCGTTTCGGAGTCGGCCGGATCGAAGTCGTACAGGTTGTTGGCGTTCGTGTCCAGGTGCGGCATCGCGACGAGCGTCGTCCCGCTAGAGACGTTCTCGTCGAGCGTGACGCGCACGTTGGACTGCTGACCGGATTCGAGGTACTTGCTGGTGCCGATGACCGGACCACCAGCGCCACCCTCGTGGATGGCCACGAAGCCACCCTCGGTCATGAGGACCGAGGAGACGGTGACTTCCTGGTTCTGCTCGCTGACGGTCTGGTCGTTGAAGGTCACCGTCGCCTGCGGCAGGCCACGGATCTCGCCTTCGTACTCAGCAGCGTCGCTCAGCTGGTTGCCACCGCGGCGCAGCACCGCAGTGAAGTTGATACCGGCTGCCTTGTCAGCGAGGCCGGTGTTGAACGTGAAGGTCCGATCGGACTCGACAGTGGTACTGAGCGTGCGCACGAACGGACTCTGTTCGGCGTCACGTGCGTCGACGACCAGCGACAGGTCCGTGCCGGGTGCGACGGTCACACCGTTACCGCTCCGGATGACCTGGTTCGGCTGGTTGCGCAGGATGATCTCGTTGTTGTTGTTCGTCTCGAGCGGCGCACGGGCGTTACGGTATTCCCACTCGGACTCGAGTGAGCCACCGCCACGACCGCCGAGCACTGGCCCAACGGCCTCGTACTCTTCGATCGTGAACGTCGCGTTCCACAGCTCGCCGTCCTCGAGGTACGGGTCCGTGGAGGCGACCTGGTCGAGCTTGAGCGCCACGTAGATCGTGTTCTCGTCGAAGTTCGCGAAGATCTCGCTGTTGGTCCAGTTGGCCGAAATCGACGGTCGCTGCGCGTTCGGCTCAAGGTCAACCTGCGAGAACCGGGTACTCAGGAGAGCGCCCGGACCGGCGGCCGGACCACCGAGGTCCCGCGTCTCGTTGAGGAACGCCCCTTTGACCGAGCGGTCCTCGAAGTTCGTCTGGTTCATGATCGCGCCCTCGAGACCGCTCGCGACGATCTCGTGGACGACGACCTCGCCGTCGGCAGCCATGTCGGACTGCGTGAGCGAGGAGCCAGCGTTGTTCTGGACGTAGCTCAGGTCGATGTCGCCGCTGTCGCCAGCGGGCGCGACCCAGACCTGGCTACTCTCGGTGGTGCGCGAACCGAGCGAGAGCGTGCCCACGTCGTCGACCTGGGAACCACTGACCGAGTCGTCGGTGTCCTCGGTGAAGTTGAAGATGTTCTGCTGGTCGGCGTTGTGGGCGGCGATCTGCATCTGGTAGTTCGTCGCGTCGAGAGTCGCGTAGCGGCCACGGCTCTCGTTGGACGGAGCACCAGTGTTTTCGAGCGCCTCGATGAACTGGCCACTCTCGTTGCGCCAGTCGGCGATCGAACCGCCCTCGGCGCTGAACACGCGGGGCAGCTCGTTCGTACCTGCGTTGTACGTGTTGAACAGGAGCGTGACCTGACCGTCGCCGTCGTCGTCGGCGACAGTGACGTTGGTCACGTAGTTCGTCTCGCCCTTGCTACCGATGGAGACCGTCGCGAGCGCCCCGTCGTCGGGGTTCTCGAGCTCGATCGGGATCCGGGCGACGTCACCACGGGTGTCCTCGACGACGTTCTCGCCGAAGGACGCGGAGTCAGCTTCCGGGAAGGGCTGGACGCTGAAGGAACCGACGTTGACGCTGTTGCCGGTCTGGATGTCGGTGAGCGTGACCGTGTAGTCACCCGCATCGAGTCCGAGACCGGTGTAGTCGGAGTCGATCAGCTGGCCAGCGTTGCTCCAGTTAGCGGAGAGAACTTGGCCGCCAACGGAGATGACTGTCGGCTGGTTCGCACGCTTCGCGGACCCATCGACACTGATGTCCTGGGACTGGTCGTAGTCGAAGGTCGTACCGTCCTCCGCGAGCGAGCCAGTCAGGTCGAGGGAGTCGAGCGTGATGTACTTCTCACTGCGTGCGCCCTTGTTGTTGACGTTCTGGTTCGGGCTGTTCGTCGGGTTGAAGACCACGCGGTAGGTCTCGCCGACGTTCAGCTGGTTCGTGTCGAAGACGAAGGTCGAACTCCCAGCGCCCGTCGAGTACTCGGCGAGCGTCTGGTTGTTCGCGACGTTCTGGAAGAGGAACGGCGTGTTGTCGGAGGACGCGTTCAGGGTGATCGGAGTGCCCTGATACATCCGACGTGCCGTCGATTCCGTGTTGAAGTTGCCGTCGCCCTCGTCGAGGACAGCGGACGAGAGGCCGACCGACACGTTGCCAGTGCTGACGGTGCCGGAAACACCATTGACGCGTCGGACATCAGTGACGTTGACTAGCACGTCATCGGCCGGGAAGAGGTCGCCCCAGGTATTGCTACCGTTGAGGACGTACTCCGTGTCCGACCGCTTCGTGATGTCGCTAGCGGTGATGTCACCGTCAGCGTTGCCGGAACTGTTCCAGCGAACGTAGTCGTTACTTGCCGCAGCGCTGATGTAGACCTCGAAGTTCGCTTCCGTGAGGTCTCCATTAGCGCTGTTCTCGACTGATTGATTGAACTCTACTGTAATATCGCCGTTGGCCTCGGTCGCACTCGTGACCGAAACGGCGTTATTGGCCGCAGCGGCTGTTCCTGAGAACGCGATAGTCGCTCCGAAGACGGAGCCGACCATCAGCAGCGCCAGGAACAAACTGCGAAGTTTGTCGTTGGTCCCTGTCATAGTTAATTGGGTTGTCTGTCAGCGGCCACAGCAACTTTCCGACCAGACGGACACGCGACCGACCTTCGGCCGCGCCGAACCGTAACCGGTGTACTCGATACTGCAGCCATGGGTAGGGGTACGTTCGATACGGTACAGCGGAGGTTATAAATGCTTTGTGGTCACGACCGAGGCAAAAGGGTCACAGCTGATCGACAGATCGCCACCGAGAACGCGTGTGTGACTGTTTCACGGCCACCCGGGGACGTGTCAGACTCATGTCTGACGTTCGCGATAGCGAGGGGTATATCCAGCGATCCGCCGGATCACTCAGGCGGTCACGATCTCGACTTCGTGGCCGTCCTGGTCGTTGGTGAACGCGTAGCTGTTCCCACAGCTCTCGGGGTCGCGGTAGTCCTCGGCGTCGCGTTCCATCAGCTGGGCCCACCCCTCGTCAAGGTCGTCGGTGCGGACGGCGAGGTGTCCCCACGCGTCGCCCATCTCGTACGTTCGGCCGTCGTAATTGTAGGTGAGTTCGACGGCCATCTCCTCCTCGGCCGCGTCTTCGGGTTTCATGAAGTAGTTGGCGAAGGTGTCGGACTCCCAGCGGCCGGTGTGTTCGTATTCGAGTTTGCGGGTCCACCAGCCGAGCGCTTCGTCGGCGTCTTCGACGCGGATCATCGTGTGGTCGATGCTCCAGCGCGCGCCGTGGTCGCGCTCGACGATCTCGATCTCGTGGCCATCGGGGTCTTTGACGAAGGCGTAGCCGGGGTTCTCCTCGGGCGGGCGGTAGTCCGCGACGCCCTCGTCCATCAGTTCGTGGTAGGCTTCGGTCACGTCCTCGACGCGGACAGCGATATGCCCCCACGCGTCGCCCATCGTGTACGACCGGCCGTCGTGATTGTAGGTGAGTTCGAGCAACGCCCCGTCGTCGTGGACGTCTTCGGGACCGAGAAAGACGTTCGTGAACGTGTCAGCTTCCCAGCGACCCTTCTCCTCGTACTCGAGGTGTGTCTGGTACCACTCCAGCGATTCCTCGAGGTCTTCGACGCGCATCATAACGTGGTCGAGCGTCCCATCCATGTCCGATCGGTGGGCTTCGCGCTCGAAAAGGATACCGGAGGCGGAACCCGCGAACCCGGCACCGGTCCGCAGTGGGTGTCGGACTCAGTGTCCATCCACGGTGGCGGTCAGACCCGGAGCCAGTCCGTAGGGCGGTTCGCCCACGCAGCGAGCCAGAGGAGCGCGATACCGACGGGGATCGCGACGATGCCGAGCCGGCGTTCGGTGAAACTCACGCCGAAGTACAGCAGGTCGAGGCCGGCGAGGGTGAGCAGGCCGGTCGTGACTCGCCGGTCCTCGTGGCCTGTGAGCGCGAGCGCTCGGCTGGCGAGCGCCCCTGCGTACAGGCCCGAAGCGGTCGGATAGGCGAGGAGCCACCGAGGGAGCGCCTGCGTCGCCGTGAGATACTCCCTGACCGTCTGGAGGTGATACGGTTCGGGCGTGACGAGACCGAACGAGAAGACGAGTCCCAGCCCCGCGTCGTACGGGATCAACACCCAGGGCGAAACGCCCGCCGCGAGGAGCAGAACCGTCGGCCTGGGGGGACGCCACGACCAGTTCCGTACCGCCCCGGCATTGCCGTCGTCCGGCGAGCGGGCCGTCATCGCGTGGTGAGGATCCGGAGTACGTCCTCGTCCGCGAGTTCGTGGTCTGTGCCGACCTGTTGCTCGTCGTGTTTGGCGCTCGGGCCGGAAACGCGTGCGAACCGGAACCGGTCTTCGAACTCGCCGCCGAGTTTCTCGCAGGCGTCGTCGACGGTGTCGCCATCGCGGAGGACGAGCGGTTCGTCGTAGTCGACGCCGCGGCCGGGCTTGTCCATGTAGACACGAATGAGGCCGAGTTCCGCCCAGATGGCCTCTTTGAGCGCGTCGAGGCCCTTCTGCTTCACAGCGCTGATGAAGACCGTCTCGTCGGGGTCGATGTCGTGTTCGCGGAGCTGTTCGTGGACGGTGTCGAGGTAGTCGGGTTCGATGAGGTCGGCCTTGTTGACGGTCACGAGCGAGGGGAGGTACTCGCGGTTGTCCATCACGCCGTCGACGAGGCGGTCGATGTCGACCGACTCGCCAACAGTGACGTCGGCGTTGACGTACCCGCGCTCGCGGAGGACGCTCTTTATCGTCTCCTCGTCGAGGTCCAGGTCGACGCCGTTGACGCTGATCCCGTCTTTGTGCTTCTTCCGGACCGAGACGCGCGGGGGGTCGACGTCGAGGCGGATCTTGTTGTTGTACAGTTCCTCGGACAGGCGCGCGTACTGATCGATTTCGAACACCGAGAGGACGAACACGACCAGGTCGGCGGTGCGGACGACCGAGAGGACGGCCTGGCCGTCACCGCGTCCGTCGGCGGCGCCTTCGATCAGGCCGGGCACGTCGAGCAACTGGATGTTCGCGCCGCGGTACTGGAGCATGCCGGGGTTGACGTCGAGCGTCGTGAACTCGTAGGACCCGACCTCGCTGTCGGCGTTGGTAAGAGCATTGAGCAGCGTCGACTTCCCGACGCTGGGGAATCCGACGAGGGCGACGGTGGCGTCGCCGGTCTTCTCGACCGCGTAGCCGGAGCCGCCGCCCGCCGAACTCTGGTTCTCGAGTTTCTCCTTTTTCTCCGCGAGCTTGGCCTTCAGCCGACCGATGTGCGCCTCGGTCGACTTGTTGTAAGGAGTCTCGGCGATCTCCTCTTCGATCTCGCGGATCTCCTCTTCGAGGCCCATCACCTGTGAGTCGGCCACCGGTACCGAAAAAGGCTTTCTTCCGGTGTGGGGTGAATCCCGACACGAGCGCGAAGAGGGCGGGGTCAGGACCGCGAACGAAACGGAGTCAGGACTGCGAGCGGAGCCAAGTCAGGACCACGAACGAAACGTGTTCTCGGGCCGACACGAGACGCGTTTCGACACACTAATGGGCCGAGAGCCGACACGATCGATTATGCCAGATCCTGGTCGGCTCCGTGACAGCACGGAAATCCTGCTCCCCAAAGAGGCCATCGAGGGCATCAAAGGGGAGCTCGAAGAGCGGTTCACGCTGACGATCCACCAGGAGAACTGTCGCGTGCGGATCATCGGCAGTCCCGTCGAGATCAAAGGCGCCAGCGATTACCTCGCGCGCAACGGCGTCTCGATCGCCTGAACGGACGTCTCGACGGTCAGTTTCTGTCTCGAATAGCCGGATGGCGAGCGCGTCGGTCGAGACGGTTTCAGGCCGACTGTCCCTGGCCGTTGTCGATAGCGTTCGCCAGGAGTGGGCGCATCAGTCCGACGAGCGGGGCCCGTTCGTCGTCGGTCCAGACCGCGTTGTGGCGGGCGACGTCGGGCAGGTCCGTCGCTACCTCGGAGCTGACGAGCAGTTCCCGACCGTCGGCCATCAGAATAGCGCTGATCTCACCGATTGCGATGGGGTAGTCTTCCCACCAGGTCCAGGTCTCGACGACAGTCGGGTCGTCGAGCGCGCCAGAGACCCGCTCGCGGATGTCCGTGCCGGGCGAGCCGAGCGTGATCGACACGCCGCGATTCTGGGCGGCCGCGAGCGCGTCGAGGACATCGTCGGTCAGCAGACTTTCGACAGCGACGACGAGGAGGAGTTCCTCGGTGGCGTCGCCGGCCAGCGCTGCGAGACGGTCAGTGACGGCCGAGTCGCCGTCGACGACCCAGACGCCGGCAGGATCCTCGCGGGGTTCGGGCGACCGGAGCCGCGGGAGCAGTCCCTCGAGTTCGTCGAGGCGCTCGCCGTACTCACGGCGGATGCTGTCGATAGCGTCGCGGGGGTCGGCGGCGCGAAAGCGCCTGGGCTGTGCGTCCTGTACGTCGGCGAGGCCGCGTTCCTGCAGCGACTCGACGCTGTCGTAGACGCGCGGACGGGGCACGTCGGCGACCTCGGCGATCTCGCGGGCCGTACCGTGGTCGATCCGCGTGAGCGCGACGAAACACTTGGCCTCGTACTCGGTAAGACCGAAGGTCTCCAACAGCGTCGTCGCTTCCGCGACCAGGTCTTCGTCGTTCGGCCGACTCGTCGAATCGTCGTGTGACATTTGCCTGTGGCTCTCAGACATCGTTAGACGAGGGTGTGCATAACGGTGACTGTTCGAGACGTGACGCCGTTGCGGCGAGATGCGGGTGTGGACTGGCAGGGCGGCGTCCTGACCCGGCGAATCGTGGAGACATACTCATATAGACTGCCTCAGACGGGGTGGTCGGCGGCGTCGAGCAGTTCCGTATAGCGGTCCCGGATAGTGACCGCGGAGACGTCGGCGACGTCGGCGACCGCGTGTTGGGTCACCTCGACGTTCGTGAGTCGGGCAGCCGCGTAGATAGACGCGGCGGCCAGACCGACGGGGTTTTTGCCGGAGTGAACCGCCTCTCGCTTGCCCGCCTCGAGGAGTTCTATCGCACGCTGTTTGGTCTCCTCAGGCAGGTCGAGATCCGAGGTCAGCCGGGGGACGTACTTCGCGGGGTCGGTGGGCTTCATCGCGAGTTCGAGTTCGCGAGCGATGTAACGGTACGCCCGCGCGAACTCCTTCCGGTCGACGCGGCTGACCGTCTCGAGTTCGTCGAGCGTCCGGGGCACGCCGGCCTGACGGGCACCGGCATACAGTGAGGCGGTCGCCATCGCCTCGATAGACCGACCCGGGATGAGTTCCTCTTCGAGCGCGCGGCGGTAGATGACGCTCGCGGTCTTGCGGGCGTCTTTGGGGATGCCGAGCGCGGAGGCCATGCGGTCGATCTCACCGAGCGCCTGCTTGAGGTTGCGGTCCTGTGCGCTCTGGGAACGGAACCGCTCGTCCCAGGTCCGCAGGCGGGACATCTTCTCGCGTTTCTTCGCCGAGAGCGTCTGCCCGTGGGCGTCCTTGTTCTGCCAGTCGATGACAGAGGACAGTCCCTTGTCGTGAAGCATCTCGGTCGTCGGGGACCCGACGCGGCTCTTCTCGGCCTTGTCGCGGCTGTCGAACGACCGCCACTCGGGGCCGCGGTCGACGACGTCCTCTTCGACGACGACGCCACATTCCTGGCAGAACGTCTCGCCGCGCTTCTCGTCGGTGATCCCGGCGGCACCACACTCGGGACACTCGTGGCGGTCCCGCTCGGATTCGTCGTCCGTCTCCGTACGTTCGACGGACTGGACTGGACGGCTCCTGACGCGCTTGTTCGTGCTTGTCATTGTGATTCCGGGCCACCGGCGGTCGCCGGTGGCCGTTGTTCGCAATTCGATATTAGGAGCGAGGATTAATATAGTTACCGGAGAGTTGTTACTGGAGTAGTTACGCGACTGGTATCGAACTCGGACGGGCGAGCCTTCCGGCGTTCAGATGGGTCGCCGACCAGTCCGGCGAACTGCGAAGCTGGCTTCCAGTCGACCCACTCGGATCGCGTCAGTCCGGACCGAAAACGGGGTGTAGAAGCCCCGTGCGTCAGTGTGACTGGGGACGTGTGTCGGGCCACCACACGGCGTCCGGGAAAAGCAATTCTTAAACCCGCGCCGACGGTTCCGATAGGTATGGCTGGTACTATCGAAGTTCTCGTCCCCGGTGGCCAGGCCAACCCCGGCCCGCCGCTCGGCCCGGAGCTCGGCCCGACACCCGTGGACGTGCAGGCAGTCGTGCAGGAGATCAACGACCAGACCGAGGCGTTCGACGGGACCGAAGTCCCGGTCACCATCGACTACGAGGACGACGGGTCCTTTTCGATCGAGGTCGGTGTCCCGCCGACGGCCGAACTCATCAAAGACGAGGCCGGCTTCGACACCGGGAGCGGCGAACCCCAGGAGACCTTCGTCGCCGACCTCTCCGTCGAACAGGTCAAACAGATAGCCGAGCAGAAACACTCGGACCTGCTCGCCTACGACGTCAAAAACGCCGCGAAGGAAGTCGTCGGCACCTGTGCCTCGCTGGGCGTGACCATCGAGGGCAACGACCCCCGCGAGTTCAAAGAGCGCGTCGACGACGGCGAATACGACGACGTGCTGGCGGACGAAGCGGCGGCCTGAGCCGGCATCCCGCCGGGTCTTCTCAGCAGTTCCACCGGGAGAGCGACGCGGCCGACCCAGGCGACCGCGTCACCGGTCCGGACTCCGTGACCGGGCCCCAATTATCAATACCGATAATTTTCCTAACCAGTGAGGTGGTACTGGTATTGTCCGGTACGGAGTGCATACGGATGTGCTCTCTCTGGGGGCACGGATTCAACAATGAGTGCAATGCGCGTCCTCTGTGCGGACCCGGCCGACGGCCCAGGTCCGGCAGCGGCGCTCGACGCGGCGGGCTTCCCGACGGTCGCGAGTGATACCGTCGCGGACGCCAAACGCGGCCTCGAGCGCCACGACATCGACTGCATCGTCACCGAGTACGACTTCCCCGACGGGACCGGTCTGGAACTGGTCGAACACGTCAGGGAGACCGCGCCGGACACCCCGTGCGTGGTGTACACCGAACGGCCACCGACGGACCTCGACACCACACGCTTCGAAGGACTCATCGTCGAGTACATGCGCAAGGGGATGCCCGACGCCGAGGAGCGCCTCGGCGCCACCGTTCGAGACATGGTCCAGCACAGCGCGCAGGTCGGCTACCTCTTGCCCGACGACGAGGCGGAACGACTCGAAGCGCTGGCCGAGTACGACCTCGACGCGATGGCCGTCGAGGAGTGGGCCGAACGGATCTCGACGCTCGTCGCCAACCACTTCGACGTTCCAGTCGCGTTCGTGGGTCTCGTCGACGACAGCGAGGAGGACTTCCTCGGCTGTCACGGGGCGGACTGGGACACCCTGGACCGGGAGGATACGATCTGCACCCACACCGTCCTCGAAGAGGAGACGATGGTCGTCGAAGACATCACCGACGACCACCGCTTCCAGAACAACGAGACGCTGCTCTCGCTGGGCATCCGGAGCTACGCGGGGGCGAACATGGACGACTCGTCGGGCCACACGATCGGGTCGCTGTGTCTCATCGACTACGAGCCCCGCGAGTTCACTGACGACCAGCTGGCGGACCTCCGTCGGTTCGCCGACGAGGCGGTCGAACAACTGGAGTTGCGACGCGAACTCATCGATGCGCGGGAGGACGAATGAGCACCCAGACATACCGATACGCACTCGAAGCGACGCCACTGAACCCGGTCGAGCCCGGGACTAGCCTGCTCGTCTCGGGCCCGCGCGACGCCGGCCTCGACACGCTCGTCCACCGCCTGCTCGCCGGTGACGACGACGAGGGAATGGTCGGGATCACGAGCGATCAAGACGGCAGCGGCTTTCGTCGCGCCTACCGCCGCGAGGCGGGTCACGCGAACGGCGGCGCAGTGTCAGTCGTCGACGCCAGCGGCGACGGGCGCGGCGCCGCGACCGACCACCGGACGACGGACGAGAACGTCGCCGTCGCGGACCCGGCGGACCTGACGGCCGTGAACATGCAGTTCTCCTCGCTGTGTGATGACCTGCGCTTCGACGGCGTCGAGCGCCTGCGGACCGGACTGGTTTCGGTCTCACCGTTCTGTGCCGCCTGCGATGACATGCGGGATGTCTACCGGTTCGTCCAGAACATCACCTCGCGTAACCGGCGGTCCGACGGCCTGTTCGTCTGCGCCATCGACCCCGACGCGAACGTCGGCGAATTAAACAGCGGGCAGAACATCACCGAAGGACTCTCGCGTGCGTTCAGCGGCCACGTGAAACTCCGCCCCGACGGCCGAAACGCCGAACTATCGGTCGAGGGGCTGGACGACCAGCCCACTGGCTGGTCACCCATCACGCTGTGAGCCGGAAGCAATCATCCACGAGACAGTCTCACGCGGCGACCTGACGGTGGTTCGACGGGCTTAAGTGTCTCATCGGCGTCTGACCGCGTGAGACAGGCCTCGCCTGTTTCACTGACCCGTAGGAGCCTATGGCGTACTACGGAGGTGGACAATGGCAGATCAGGAAATAGAGAACGCAGTAACTCGTGCTCTCGAGGACTCCCCACCGCGGAACTTCCGCGAGACGGTTGACCTCGCTATCAACTTGCGCGATATCGATCTCAACGACCCGTCGAACCGTATCGACGAGGACGTCGTATTGCCGTCTGGCACCGGCCAGGAAACCAAGATCGTCGTCTTCGCGTCGGGCGAGACCGCCCTGCGCGCCGAGGATGTCGCCGAAGAGGTACTCGACGGCGACGACCTCGCGGACCTGGGCGACGACGACAGCCGGGCGAAAGACCTGGCCGCCGAGACCGACTTCTTCCTCGCCGAAGAAGCGCTGATGCAGAACATCGGGCGCTATCTGGGGACCGTGCTCGGTCCGCGGGGGAAGATGCCCGACCCCATCAGTCCCGACGACGACGTCGTCGAGATGGTCGAACGGCTCAAAAACTCGGTGACGGTCCGCAGTGGTGACCGTCGCACGTTCCACACGCGCGTGGGCGCGGAGGATATGTCCGCCGAAGAGATCGGCGACAACATCGACGTCATCCTCCGGCGCTTGCACGCCGACCTGGAGAAAGGGCCCATGAACGTCGACACCATCTACGTGAAGACGACGATGGGGCCGTCAGTGGAGGTCGCCTGACATGAGCGCCGAACGCAAGACCGAGACGATCCCGCAGTGGAAACAGGAAGAGGTCGCCGACGTCGTCACGATGATCGAGTCGTACGACAGCGTCGGCGTCGTCGACATCACCGGGATCCCGTCCCGACAGCTCCAGGACATGCGCCGCGACCTGCACGGGAGCGCCGAGTTGCGCGTCGCGCGCAACACGCTCATTGTGCGCGCCCTGGAAGAAATCGACGAGGGCTTCGAAGACCTGACGGAGTACGTCTCCGGACAGGTCGGTCTCGTCGGCACGAACGAGAACCCGTTCGGACTCTACCAGCAACTCGAGGCGTCGAAGACGCCCGCGCCGATCAACGCCGGCGAAGTCGCGCCCAACGACATCGTGATCCCGGAGGGCGACACCGGCATCGACCCCGGCCCGTTCGTCGGGGAACTGCAGAGCGTCGGCGCGAACGCCCGCATCCAGGACGGTTCCATCCAGGTGCTCGAGGACTCCACAGTGCTGGAGGCCGGGGGCGAAGTGTCGGCGGACCTGGCGAACGTCCTGAACGAACTCGGTATCGAGCCCAAAGAGGTCGGGCTGGACCTGCGCGGCGTCTTCGCCGACGGCGTGCTCTTCGAACCCGAGGAACTCGAACTGGACGTCGCGGAGTACCAGGCCGACGTCGAGGCCGCAGCGGCGCGTGCCCGGAACCTCTCGGTCAACGCCACGTACCCGACCGACCAGACGGTCGCGACGCTGCTGCAGACGGCCCGCGGCGACGCCAAGAGCCTCGCGCTCCAGGCTGCTATCGAGAGCCCGGGCGTCGTGGACGACCTGCTCTCGAAGGCCGACGGGCAGGTCCGCGCGCTCGCAGCGCAGATCGAGGATACGGAAGCGCTGCCCGAGGAACTGCAGGACGTGGCCACCGAGGACGAGGCCACCGAGGACGATGCCGCAGAGGAATCGACTGACGACGAACCCACGGAGAGCGACGCTGACGACGAGGACACCGAAGACGTCGACGCCGAGGCGGACGACGGCGACGACGATGACGACGACGACGGTGACGCCAGCGACGCCATGGGAGCGATGTTCGGATAACAATGGAATACGTTTACGCAGCACTCATCCTGAACGAGACCGGTGCAGAGATCAACGAAGACAACCTGACGGACGTGCTCGACGCGGCGGGCGTCGACGTGGAGGAGTCCCGCGTCAAGGCCCTCGTCGCGGCCCTCGAGGACGTCGACATCGACGACGCCGTCGAGCAGGCCGCCGCCGTCCCCGCAGCGACGGGCGGCGCCGCGGGCGGCAGCGCAGAACCCGCGCCCGCCGACGACGGCGGCGACGAGGCCGAGGAAGAGGAAGCCCCGGAGGCCGACGACGGCGGCGACGACGACGACGACGAGGACGACGAGGCCAGCGGCGAGGGCCTCGGCGAACTCTTCGGCTAACTCGGACTCACTTCTCCGATTTATCCCGGTGGCGAGCGACAGCGCCGTTCGTAGCGCGAGTCCGGGACGGGTGATGCGGAGTCGTCGTCCGTGCCCCGGCGAACGTTCAAGAGCGATCCCGGGACCAGTCCCGTTCGATGGAACCGCTCGCGCGTCCGAGAGGCCTGTCCCCGCTGGCGGTCGGGACCGACGCCGGAGTCGGCTTCGCGCCCGAGCAGACACTGCTGTTCTGTGGGTTTCTCCTCGGCGGCATCGCGCTGGGAACGGTGAGCGGACTGACACCCGGGATTCACGCGAATACCTTCGCGCTCCTGCTCGCGGGGGCCGCGCCGGCGGTCCCCGGACCGGTCGTCTTCGTCGGCGCAGCGATGCTCGCGGCGGGGACAGTCCACACCTTCCTCGACGTCGTCCCCGCGCTGGCGCTGGGCGTCCCGGACCCGGCGATGGCGAGCAGCGCCCTCCCCGGACACAGGCTCGTCCTCGGCGGCCAGGGTCGCGAGGCGGTTCGGCTGTCGGCGCTGGGGAGCGCGGGGGCAGTGGTGTTCGCGGTGCCACTGGCGCTCCCGATGACCGAACTGATGACCTGGGCGTATCCAACGCTCAGGGCAAACCTCCCGCTGGTGCTGGGCGGTGTGGCGCTCGGGTTGGTCGCGACCGAACGCGACACAGTTGCGGCCATTGGAGGCGCGTGTTCACTCGCAGCCAGTGGCGCGCTGGGCGCGGTGGCACTGGACCTGCCCGCCGGCGGATTCGTCGGTGCTGGCGGGATGCTTGCGCCGATCTTCACCGGGCTGTTCGGCGCGCCGGTTCTCCTCGACGCGCTCACCGGCGAGGGCGTGCCCGCCCAGGCCGAACCGACGGTGACGACCCCGCGGCGTTCGGTCGCGCGGTTCGCGTTCGTCGGCACGCTCTCGGGGGCGGTGGTGGGCTACCTGCCGGGCGTCTCCAGCGCCGTCGCCGCGACCTTCGCGATGCTGGCCACCGACGACGGCGGCCCGCGCGGGTTCGTCGTCGCGACCAGCGGCGTGAATACGGCAAACACCATTTTCGCCCTCTTCGCACTCGTTGCGCTTGGAACGCCCCGGACCGGCGTGCTCGTCGCCGTCGATCGGACCGGCGTTCCTCTCGATCTCCCGGTCCTGCTCGGGAGCGTACTGGTCGCGGCGGCCGCCGGGTTCGTCCTCGTCGTCACGCTCGGCGACGGCTACCTGCGGGTGGTCGGTAACACCGATTACACGCGACTCTCTATCGGCGTGCTCTGTCTGCTTGTGGTCGTCCTCGCAGTGCTGACCGGCCCGCTGGGGGTCGGCGTCTTCGCCGCAGCGACGGTCGTCGGCCTCGTTCCAGTGAAGTTTGGCGCCCGACGCGCGAACCTGATGGGGGTGTTGCTGGTTCCGCTGGCGCTGGGGGTGTGAGCGCCTCGTGTCGTGGATGGAAGCCAGAAACTGGGCACGCATCCGCGGCGCTGCGCGCCGCGGTTCACGGCCGCGAACGGTGCGAGGCCGACCGCAGGGAGGCCTCGGCGTGAACCGGGAGCGGAGCGACCGGTGAACGCAGTGAGCGGCCGTTTTTTGGCCGAGCTTTTTTAAGGAGCGGTTCCCGCAGCGAGCCGGCGGCTCGCGAGGAAACCCGACGCAGAAAAAGGTCGTCTTCAGATGTACGACTGCTGGCGGAAGTATCGCAGCATGACGAGCGCGATGACGAACATGCCGACCATGACCGCGGGGTAGGCGAATGTCCAGCCGAGTTCGGGCATGTTGTAGGGGCTATCGGCGAAGTTCATGCCGTAGACGCCGACGACGAAGGTGAGGGGGATGAAAATCGTCGCGACGACGGTGAGCACCTTCATCACCTCGTTGGTCGACTGCGAGAGGGCGTTGAGGTAGATGTCACGGGCGCCGCTGGCCAGGTCGCGGTACGTCTCGGTCAAATCGACCAGCTGGACGAGGTGGTCGTAGACGTCGCGGTAGTACTTCTCGGTCGACTCCTGGACGTGAGCGGGGTCGCCGCGGGCGAGGACGCCGACGGCCTCGCGAGTGGGCCACGCGAGCTTGCGGAAGGAGAGGAGTTCGCGCCGAACGCTGTTGATCTCGCCCAGGGTGTCCCTATCGGGCGATTCGAGGACGGCCTCCTCGATGGCTTCGATGTCGTCTTCGATAGTGTCGAGCAAGCCGAAGTACTCGTCTACGACGATATCAATGACGCGGTAGGCGGTGAAGTCGGGGCCGTGGTGGAGCAGGCGTTCGTCGCCGCTCTCGACGGCGCGGCGGACCCGCTCTATGGCTTCGGTTTGGCCCATCGCGAACGTGACGACCCAGTTCTCGCCGAAGAAGACGCCGACAGCCTCGTCGCGGATCTCCTCTTCGAAGGTCGTCTCGCCGCGTCTGAGCGTGGCAGTCTTGACGACGATGACCGTGTAGTCGGCGTACTCCTCTGTCTTCGGCCGGACGTTGGTTCGGACGTCTTCGAGCGCGAGCGGGTGAAGGTCGAAGGCGTCGCCGATGCGAGCCATCTCGGCCTCGTCGACCTCGGTCGCGTGGACCCAGGTCGTCCCGTCGGCGTCGCGGGCAGCTGCCAGGTCGTCGTACTCGGTGACCGTCTCGCTGGCGTACACGAGGGCGGTAGTCACGCCGGATCCCCCGTGCTGTCTCCGGCCCGGCCGATGGCCACGAGCGTGAGCCCGAGCATCACCGCTGTCACCGAGAACGAGCGGCCGGGATACGCCGCCAGTACGCCCGCGACGTACGCGGCGAGCCCGGCGACCGAGAGAACGACACCGAGCCCCAGCGTTCGATTCATGTCCCGGTCGTCGGTGGCTGTCGGCAAAAAACGTGGGTGCCGGCCCGACGGGAATCGAGCGATTTCGGGTCGGGGTGACGACTACTGCTCGGAAGTCCCATCGTCGCGAACGCGGTCGACCAGCCACATCCCCCCGCCGCCCAGTGCGAGACCGGCGAGACCGCCGACGAACAGGTCCCGGGTCGCCCACGAGTCGTCGGTCCGCGCGGCGACGTCCGCCAGCGAGGTCGCGCCCGAGAGCGCGAACACTGTATCGTGACTCGCGACGTACACAGTCCCATCGGCTACCGCAGTCGCCCCGTCCGGTCCGCCGCTCACCTGGTGGCTCCAGTACTCGTCGCCGTCTCTGGCGTCGAGTGCGCGAACGACGCTGTCCTGGTCCGCGACGTGGACGACCCCGTCGACGATGCTGGGCGACCCGGTGATCCGGTCCGCGACCGTCACCGACCATCGCAACGCTCCGGTGTCCACATCGAGCGCGTAGACGGCGTTGTTCCAGACGCTGACACAGACGAGGCTCCCAGTGACTGCGGGGGAGGCCTCGATCGAACTCCCGGTGTGGAACGACCACTCCTCGTCGCCGGTCGCCGCGTCGATCGCGTGGACGACCCCATCCCGACCGCCCGCGTAGACGGTTCCCTCGGCGACCGCAGGCGTCACTTTCTCCCCCTCGGCTTCGCCGCGGAAGGTCCAGCGCGTCTCACCGGTCTCGGCGTCGACCGCCTGGACACCTGCGTGGCCGCCGCCGACGTATACGTCTCCATCGGCCACCGCAGGCGAGTGATATCTGTCAAATCCGGATGCCTCGGTCGTCACCACATCGGTCGCCCACCGTTTTCCGCCGTCGGTCGCGTCGAGCGCGTAGAGCGTGTCGTCCTCGTTGGTGATGTAGACGGTTCCGTCGACCACTGCAGGCGAGGCCGAAACTCTGTCTTCGATCGAGTCACCGGTCGAAAACGACCAGACCTCCTCGCCGGTCTCCGCGTCCACGGCGTAGACGCTGGTGTCGCGGCTACCTGCGTAGACGAGACCGCCGCTCACCGCCGGGGCGGACTCGACCCGCCTGCCAGTCTCGAACGACCACTGCTCAGCCCCATCGATAGCGTCGATAGCGTACACGTGGTTGTCCAGACTCCCGACGTAGACGGTTCCGTCTGCGACCGTCGGTTGTGAGCGAATCGGTTCTCCGACCTCGAACGTCCAGCGTTCCTCGATGTCCGCGACCGGGCCGGTGTTGTTCGGCGCGTAACTCGTGTTCGCGCTATCGGCGCCGAGCTGTGCCCAGGATTCGTGCGACAGACCCGACCCCCGCCGCGAGGCCCCCGCGAGAACCGCGCCACCCCCGACTACGGATCCGATACCGCGCAGGAACCGCCGCCGAGTCCATCGCTTTCGCATACACGAATTCCGTAGCGGGTGACAGATAATTCTATTTACTTTTCGACTACCTCCCGATCGGCCGAAACAAGCGAGAGCGAACGACGGGGGTTTTAGACCGGATGCCGCAGTCCGGCCAACAGCGCGTCGATCCGGCTCTGCTCGTCGAGTGCCGCCGGATGCACGCCCACCACGACGATGTAATCGCCGTCGTGGCTGACCGTCGTGGCGTGGACGGTGGCGTTCCCGCTGGAACCGCTCGTGGCCTGCGCTCGATGCGTCGTGACCTGCCGGTCGGAACCGAGGGACCGAACGGTCCGGTTGGACTCGGACTGGACGTTCCCGAGGTTTCCAGTCGAACTGACCAGCAGGTCGGCGAGTCGCCGGGTCGACCAGTCCGAGACGGGGTTGATCGTCTGGCCGGCGACCGTGACGCCAGGGACAGTGTAGACGGAGAATCTGGCGACCTGCGTGCCTTGCCCGCCGGCAGAAACGTTGCGGCCGTACTCGCGGATCTCGGTCGCGATGGAGACCTCACGCGTCTCGCCCGCGACCGAGACGTTCAGCATTCGACTCGGGGAGTCGCTCCGGACGAGTTCGTAGCCGGTCTCCGAGCGGGCCGCGTCGTCGACGGCGGTCGCGTTCGCCGCGAACGACAACGATTCCTCACCGGTGATGAAGCCGAGACAGCCAGCGCCCGCGAGCGCGACGACGAGACAGCAAACGAGGAGCGGTCGGCCGAGTCGTATCATACTCGTTACTCGACGGGGGCCAATAAAAAGGCTCGGCGGCGGACGGCATCTCCGGTCCGAACCGGAGTCCCAGGGCCGCTACGACTCGAACCGGACAGTCGGCCCGTCGTCGCTGTCCTGCACTTCGACGCCGAGGGCGGCCAGCCGGTCGCGCAGGTCGTCGGCCCGTTCGTAGTTGCCGGCCTCGCGCTCGGTCTCGCGAACGTCGAGGACGAGTTCGACTAGGTCTTCGGCGATGGCGATATCGCCGCCGTCGGGGCTCCCCAGTCCGAGGCCGAACACGTCGCCGCCGAGTTCCTCGAACGCGTCGATGGCACGTTTGAGCGCGGCGTAGTCGTACTCCGCGCGCTCGCCGACGTGGGCGTTGACCGCCGAGACGAGTTCGATCAGGGCGGCCATCGCCTCGCGCGTGTTGAAATCGTCGTTCATTGCCGCCTCGAACTCCGCGCGAACGTCGTCGACGGCCTCGTGGAGCGTCTCGTCTTCGACGGAGGCGTAGGCGTCGACGCTGTCGGCGGCCTCGACTGCGCGCTCGTAGCCGCGGTCGAGTCGGTCCCAGCGCTCTTCGGCTTCGGAAAGCGTCTCTTCTGAGAAGGTCGGGTCCGCCGAGTAGACCGTCGAGAGGAAGAACGTCCGGAGCACGTCGGGACCGTACTCGTCGATGGCGTTCCGGGCGCTCGTGAAGTTCTGCAGGCTGGAGGACATCTTCTCGCCCTCGACCTGGACCATCCCGGTGTGAAGCCAGTAGCGACAGAACGCCTCGCCCGTGGCGGCTTCGCTCTGTGCGATCTCGTTTTCGTTGTGGGGGAAGACGAGGTCCGAGCCGGCGACGTGGATGTCGAACGAATCGCCCAGATGTGTCGTCGACATCGCCGAGCACTCGATGTGCCAGCCAGGCCGGCCCTCGCCCCAGGGCGAGTCCCAGGTCTGGGCGTGAGCCGCGGCTTCCTCGGCGGGGGCGGCCGCCTCGTGGCGGTGGTCTTCGATCTCCCCGGGCGAAACGCCGTCCGCCTTCCAGAGCGCGAAATCGGCTGAGTTTCGCTTCTCCGAGCGCTCGTCGGGGTCGCCCTGTGCTTCCATCTCGTCGAGAACCTGATTCGAGAGTTTCCCGTAGTCCTCGAATGCGGTGACGTCGAAGTAGACGGAGCCGTTCGATTCGTAGGCGTAGCCGTTGTCGACGAGCGTCTCGACCATGGCGACGATCTCCTCGACGTGCTCGGAGACGCGGGGGTAGACGTCGGCGCGGCGGAGACGGAGGTCGCGCATCGCCGCGATGACATCGGCCATGTAGTTGCAGGCAACGTCGGCCTCGTCGTCGCCGTACTCGCCGACGCGGGCGACGATCTTCTCGTTGACGTCCGTGAAGTTCTGGACGTAGCGGACGTCGTAGCCCAGGTGGTCGAGCCAGCGGACCATCACGTCGGTGTGGGTCCAGGTGCGGGCGTGGCCGACGTGGACCGGGTCGGAGGTCGTCAGTCCGCAGAGATAGAGGGTGACCCGGTCGTCGTCAGCCGGCTCGAAGGGCTCGCGCTCCCCCGTGAGCGTGTTCGTCACGTGCAGCGTCATTATCGAGAGTCTGCGTGGGCGAGCGTTTCAATCCGTCGGAACGGCGGTCGGTTCGCTGGCGACTTACCGGGAGAGCGCGTCCTCGACCGCCCGGAGCGCGTCAGGGCCGTCTCGCCGCCCGACGACCACGACGAGCGAGTCCCCGCCGACGGCGGCCGCCTCGACGTCCACGTCGGCGGTGTCGAGTCTGCCGAGAGTGACTCGCAGGCTC
>JGI12405J12835_1000145_pt1 | contig 24149 bp, 21 predicted proteins | sample A23P3SouthBayCA_FD_12835 | JGI IMG/M metagenome (IMG submission 12835)
GCGCGACGGCGAAGGCCGTCTCGCTGGCCGGCTCGGCGGTGCCGGGGACCGAGCAGTCGGCGACGGGGTCGCTCCGCCCGACGGCGACTGTCAGGTCGGCGTCGGTCGACCGCTCGGTGTCGGCGGGGAGGTCGGCGACCGAGACCTGGAACGGTCGGTCGCGGTCGGCCAGCGCCCGCGCGAGGACGCCGCTGGCGGCCAGCGCGTCGCCGGTCGCGGCGCCGACGAGGCGGACGAAGCCGGCCTCGCGGAGCCGGTCGGCGATCTCGCCGGCGGCGGGGGCGTCCTCGGAGCGGGCGGTGGCGGACATCTATTCGAGGAGCTCGGAGACTTCGTCGTAGCTGTAGGCGAACTCCTCGTCGAGCTCGTCGCCGCGGTAGTAGTCGACCAGGCGGCGGATCTTCGACTCGGTGTTCTGGAGCGCGCGCTTGTTCTGGTGGTCGGTCGGGTTCTCGTCCATGTGCTCGTGCAGGCGGACGGCCCGCTCGAAGAGGTTGCGCAGGTCCTCGGGCAGGTCGGGGTCGGCGTCGTTCTCTTCTAAGATCTCGGTGATCTTCTTGCCGGTGGCGAGGGAGACGTCCGGGACCGGGGTCCCGTTGACGCCCTCGTCGCGCAGCTTCAGCCCGATCTGGCTGGGGCTGTGGCCCTGCTCGGCCAGTTCGACGACGCGCTCTTCGATGGCGTCTTCGTCTACGTCACTCCACTCCGGGGGTTCGTCTGCCGCCGGCTTGTCCGAGCTGGACGAGCCGCGACGGCGCGTGTGCATTCGTGCCATAGTTCTGATGATTGGAACGCGACGAGCCGCTGTCGGGCGGTCTCTCGATCGCCTCGTGCGTGTGTGCGCCGCGCGCTTCGTGCGAAGCGGCGATCGGCGCGGACACGGCCGCAATCCCGAGCTCCGTAACGCCGGAGCGAGTCAGATTTGCGGTCGTGCGTTCCCACCGGAGACACCCGCCTGGGACACTAAACGGTTTTCATCGCCGATCGGAGACGACGCCTCCGTCGGGACGGGCGTTCACCTGCTGGTGACGTTGATCGGGTTGACCGTGACGTGGAGGTAGGTGAGCTTCGTCACGTCGCCCGCGAGCTGCAGGTCCACGTCCTCGACCGAGGCGTCGTAGGTGAAATCGTTGGGGTTGCCGTTGATGTCGATGGTGTCGCAGACGATGCCCCCGACGATGTAGGCGTTCCCGTTGAGGTCACAGGTCGACCCCGGGGCGTAGACGAACCCCTTCAGCTTCGAGTTGCCGTTCATGTCGAACTCGGTGTCGGAGTGAGCGACGACGGAGAACTGACCCGCGTCGTAGCCGCCGTCGAGGTCGTCGCTGATGGCAACGTCTCCGCTGACGAGTACCTGCGTCGTGTTCGGGCCGGCGATGGAGACCGAGGTGGGTTCGAACTCCCCGTCGACGACGATCGTGACGTTGCCCTGGTTCGTGTCCGCGACGATCCCGCCGCCGTAGTCGCCGTCGACGTAGTAGGTGCCGTCGGTCGCGATGCTCGTCAGCGGCGTGGTCGTGTCGCAGGGCGACCCGCCCCCCTCGCAGTCGTCGATGCGGTCCTCGATCCGCGAATCCGCCAGCGGGTACGTGACGCCGGTCTCGTGGGGAGAGGGTTTCGGATCGTTCCCGTTGACGGTGACGCCCGCCGCCGAGGTGGTCGTGACCACGTTTTCGAAGTCCTCCTCGAACGGGACGACCAGTTCGATGCGCGCCGTCTCGTTGTCGTCGTCGTAGGCGACCGTCCCGCTCGTCCGCTGTTCGAAGTACCTGCCCCAGGCCCGGTAGTAGTCGCTGTGGACGGTGACGTTCACCCGCCCCTGCTCCAGGGGATTGACGAACAGCGGGTCGCTGGCGGCGTTGGGGTACCGGATCGACATCGGCTTGCCCTTCTCGACCGTCGCCGACGACCCCAGGGTGGGACTCCCGTCGACGGTGATGATCGGCAGCGTCAGGGTCGCGTCCCGGAAGTGGAACTCCGGGGGCGAGAGCATCGTCACTCCGGCCTCGGTGCGCTTCCAGACGCCCCCGCCCTGGTAGGCGATCGTCGTCTCGCCGTTCTCGTACCTGGTCGCCCCCAGCGTCGTGTTGACGATCGTCAGCGTTTCGGTCGGCGTGCTCGACTTGTCGACCACCGAGACGTTCATCCAGCCGACCGAGTCGTCGACGGCGTACCCGTCGTCCACGCCGGTCGCGAGGTCGACCCCCTGGCGGCTCGTCCCGCCGAGCGCCACCATCGCGCTGCGGGAGTCGAACTGCGTCAGCGCCTTCTCGGCCCGACCCACGTCGAGTTGGTCCCGCGTGTCGTCCAGCGCCGTCCCGCCGACGGTCACGACCACCGCCGTCCCGCCGAGGACGATCGCGAGCAACAGCACGATCCCCAGCACGGAGCTGACGCCCCGGCGGTCAGTCATCTGCGCGTCCCTCCGCGGGGTCGGCGTCACTGCCGCGAGCGGCGTAGTCGAGCGCCGAGTCTGCGGCGAGTCCGTCCGTTCGAACGCGAGTGTCTCCGGTCATGGTCATTGTTTGAGCGCGACGGCGATCCGCGTCTCGACGACGTAGAGTCGGTCGGGGTCGTAGGTCAGTCGGCACTCGACGCGTTCGGGACCCGTGTCGGCGCAGTCGAGCGCACCGTCCGATTCGAGCATCCGATGCCACAGGTCCCGACGAGACGAGGTGACGTTGACCCAGACGTCGTCGTAGGTGCCCTCGTCGTCGGCGACGGGGACGATCCGGCGGTTCGTGTTCGCCCGCACGAGGACGGTCGTGCTCTTGATCGACTGCGGACCACCGGTCACCGATTCCGTGTTGACGATCGGCACCATCGTCCGGTCGGCGTCGAGCACCGGCTCCCACGGCCGGAGGACGACTCCGCCCTCGGGTTCGACGCGGAAGACGGCCCCGTTGACGTACACCAACTTGGCGCGTTCGTCCTCGTAGACGATCGGCCGGAGCTTGAACACGCGCGTGGTCAGGAACGACGGGTCGCCGCTCTGAGCGGGGTCGCGCACCTCGATCCGCGTCTCCTCCCCGAGGTACAGCGAGGCGTCCTCCAGGCTGATCTCCGTCGCTCGGCTCGGCGCGCCCCGTTCGGTGATGTCGGCCACGTTGTCCGAGAGGACTTCCATCGCCCGCTCGGCGTTGTTGGTCTGCTGGGCGTCGCGGGCGCCTTCGAGCGCGCTCAGCCCCGACAGCGACACGATCGAGACGACCACCGCGATCAGCGAGAACACGAGCACGAACCCGACCAGGTCGCTGACGCCGCGCTCGTCGCGTCGGTCCCCGTCGACGTCGGTCGGTCGGTCGGCGTGTGAGGGCGGTCGGCGCGGCGTCATCCGCGCACCTCCAGGTGGTCGTCACCCGCGTCGTAGACCACGCGGACCTGCCCGCCCTCGACGGTGTCCGGGTCGAGAGCGGTCTCCGTCTCCAGTCGGACGGCGACCGTGATATCCGGGTCCTGCGAAGTGAGGTTGAGCCACTGGCCGGTGACCGTATCGTCGACCGCGATGGTGTAGCTCGCCCCGGCGACGGTCTCCGGGAGCGAGGTGTCCAGCGCCAGCGCCCCGGTGTCTCCCGACCCGACCAGTCGGTCGGCCGCGGCGACCTCACCGGCCAGCTGTTCGCCGACCACGCCGAGTTCGGTCCGGACGACCCCCTCGCGCTGGTCGGTGACGAAGTCGCCCGCCGCGAGGAGCAGCCCGGTGACGACCAGCGACGCCACCGCGAGCGCGAGCGTGTACTCCAGCGCGGTCGACTGGCCGCGCGACCCCCTCCGGCCGAGGTGCCGGCTGCCACGACCCGTCGAGGTGCCGTCGGAACGGCCGGGCGGTCCGTTACGCACTGGCCTCACCCCAGGTGATCTGTCTCGTCGTCCGATAGCGCAGTTCCGGCGTCCAGTAGGTCACGTTGACCTCCATCGCGTACAGAATCTCGTCGTACTGACTGGTCGTCAGATCGGATCCCGCCTCCCCGTCGCTGACCAGCGTGTAGCCCCCGTCGGCGACGGACCCGTTGCGGACGGCGATGTCGTACGGGTCACCCACGGCGGAGCGGTTCAGCGCGGGACAGTCGTTGCCGTTGACCGTCTCCGCGACCAGATCGATCGTGACGTCGCTCGCCGTCGTCGTCAGACAGCGGGTGTACGTCCCCGATTCGTTGACGCCGACTTCCCACTCCCCGCTCGCTTCGGAGACGTTCAGGTACCAGTCGCCGGCGTCGCCGGCGACGATCCACAGCTCGTCGCTCGACCCGCCGTTCCAGGTTTCGACATCGATCCGGAACCGATAGCTCTCGTTGACGTCCTTCGCGACCGTCCAGTCCGTGCCGCCGGCCGGACTCTCGAACGGCACAGACGTGTCGGTGATGTTCGTCCCGTTCGTCGTCGAGTCGACGGCCACGTCGGTCAGCTGGGCGCTCGTCGCCTGCTGGGTCCGGGTCACGTTGTGATACGCCGCCATCGCCTGCGTGACGTTCTTCTTCAGGCCGGTGTGGTCGCTGGCGTTGACCTCGTGAGCGTAGCGGAACGCCGCCTCGGCGGCATTCGTCGTCGCGCGCTCGAACGCCTGGGCGTCGGCGGCCCCCGCGGACTCGCTGCGCGTCGCCAGGTTCTCCGTGTAGATCGCCGCGTTCATCACCAGCGCCAGCGCGACGAAGACGACCGCCAGCGCGAACGCGCCGACGAGGATGATCTGACCGCGGTCGCGACCGTCCGCGGTGGCCCCGTCACCGAGGCCCCGTCCGGCCGGACTCAGATCCGCCACACGACCACCTCCACGCGGACGACGTTGTAGACCGACGACCGGTCGGCCGCCTCCGGCGCGAAGTACGTCGGCTCGTCGCTGACCGCAGTGCCACTCGGTGTCTCCTCGTGGGTGTGGATCTCGTCGTTCCGCATGAGCGTGTGCGACCACGTCGCCTGCACCGCGTTGTCACTCGGGCGCCCCTGGTAGACGAACCGCTGGCTGTCGCGGGTCCCGTCGTTCTCTTGATAGTGCAGATAGACGTTGTAGGCCACGCCGTTGCGGTCGAACGACCGGTTGAGCATCTCGCCGAAGCGGTTCGGCGGCGGGTCCGTCGTGAAGTACCCGAGGCGGCTCGTGTTGTAGAACTGCTCGCTCGTCGCGTTCCACGACAGCACCGCCCGCTCCAGCGCCCCCGTCTCCGCCGCCGCCGCGAGCACGCCGCGAGCGGTCGCCTCCTGCTGGTTCTCGATGTGCTGGCTCGACGTGCTCGCCGACAGCGGCGTCACCGCCGTCATCTCCAGTGCGAACACCACCGCCGACAGCAGTATCAGGCTCGACACCACGCCCTCGAGCGTGTGTGCCTGCCCGCGCGTGTCGGCGGTCACGGCGTCCGCTCGGTCCCGGGCGCCGGGGTCGTCCGGCGGCCGACGCGGCGTCACCACATCACCACCTCGACCGTCACGTCGCGACCGTCGAGCAGCGCGACCCGCCGCGCGCTGACCGTCCGCCCGCCGCTCCCCGCGGGGGTGGACCCGCCCGAGAGGAGCGGTCCACACCCGCTCGCGCCCCGTTCCGCCAACTGTCCCCCGACGACACTCGTGTCCCAGCAGAGGACACTGTCCGCGCCGGAGTCGTCCAGATCGCCGCGGATCGTCACGTTCACCGGCGACCGTTCGAGGACCCCGACTCGGTCGGACAGCGTCGTCCCGTCGTAGCGACACTCGGCCGGCACACCGGCCGTGAACAGCTCGACCGTACACGTCTCGTCGAGCACGTACGGCGCGCTGGCGTTACTCAACGTCCGCTGGGTCAGGTCGTCGGCGACGCGGTTGACCGCCGGCGTCTCCGACTGTGCGCCGCCGGAGAACGGCTCCAGCATCCCCGGCACGAACGCCACCACGAAGACGAGCGACAGCAGGAAGATGCTCATCCCGAGCGCGAAATCGAGCGTCGTCTGCCCGCGCTCGCCACGTCGCTCGTCGCTCCCGACTCGTCGCGGATCCGCGCCGTGTGTCGCGGACCTGTTGCTATCCCCGAATGCTGACATCGTGTGCCTCCGGCGGCGGCCACGGGCGTCGCCGTCGTCCCCCGAACGACGCCCGAACCCCTCCGTGTCTGTCGCCGACGACGACACTCCCGGTAATAGCCGTTGGCCCGCGATTACACGATTTGATACTCGCGTGGTCGGACGGCTGACACCACGGGCGTGGTAGTCGCTGACGGAGCTTCGACGCTTCGATGGGTTTATGAAACAGTCCCGGCTACCGGTATTTGCGTGCGGGCTCGTAGATCAGTGGTAGATCATCCCCCTGGCACGGGGAAGGCCCCGGGTTCAAATCCCGGCGAGTCCATCTCGATTCCTCCGCCGTATTCAGGGTTCACGACCGCAAGGTAAGGACTCTGTATCGGCCGGATTCGTCTCTTTTGGGCTGACAATCGCTCCCTCGCAAAAGGGAGTTCAACAGGATTGCATAGGCGGGTCGCCGCCATCTTGCGATTCTGAGAGGGAATGGAGGTGGTCGACGTGAGCGCGTGCGAAGAAAGCGTCGACCGCTCACCAATCATCTGTGAGTTCTGCGGCTGCGCGATCGACCGTCCGGAAAAGCGCTGCTCTGCGCTCGAGGACGGGAGGTGCCAGCCGTGAAGCGAACGCACACCGCGAGGGCCGCCAACTGTTCCAAGGTCTCGGCCCCCGCCGGCGAAGCGTTCCAGGTTTCGGAACCCCGACCGAAGGAGGTGGTCGTGCGTGACAACGCGCCACCTTCTTTTGAACGTTGTGTCGATAGCAAGGACAGAGAGATCGACACCCAGGCACGCGGACGGAGGTGTCGCGCGTGACGGCGTACATCGAGCCCGCGCCTCACGAGTTCGCCGCGAACTACCTCTTCGACGAATACGGGCTAGCTCCGTTTTTCGCCGCGGACTCCAAAGTGAAAGCGGGCGGGGGTAGTCAGCGCGGGGAGTTCACCCACCAGGGCGAGCAGTGGACTGTCACGCTCTACTATCAGGACAGCAATATCGTCCACCCCGGCTCCGAGTTGCCGACCGGAACAGCCTGGCAGCTCGACGAGATGCGAGAGTTCCGACTGAGTGTCTCGCGTCACGGGAGCGAAGACCATGTCGGCGAACAGAGTTTCAATGTACACATCACCCCGCGCTGGGAGGGGATGCAGATCGAACAGAGCGACGGAACTATCTCGGAGTATTCGGTCCCTGACGGAGTCTTCGAGGCAGTCAACGTCAAAATTCAGGGCTCGAACATCGAGTTTCACCGCTATCTGGATTTGCTCCAGTCGGCGGTTGCGACGGTCAGTATCCGAGCCGATTATTTCGAGGTGCCCCACGAGTACAGCAACGTCCAGGACGCCGAACGATACGTGCGCGTCCACAAAGATGCGAGCGGACCCGTTCACGCTCGCGACGGCCCGATCGTCTCGATGGCGCACCTACTCGAAACTGACCGCGAAGGATACCGCAAACTCGTCCAGAACGACACTGATGAACACGGGGAATCGCTCCCCGGTTATTACCACACGGTCACGCTCGACCCGCGCCGGATCCGGGAAGCGTTTCCTAACCACGCGCTCCCGAAAGAGGTCAAGCACTACTACGCGCGAGAAGCGAAGAGCCAGCCGGACGATTCCCCGCTCGCACATCCGAAGGTCGGGGCCTCGTATCAGGTCAGCCGATGGGACGAGACGCTCGGCGTGATGCCGGAGGATCTCGAACGCCTCGAGAAGGAACTCGACCAGACGGTACTCTCGGTCCTCGCGGATGCCGGGCTGGATATCTCCCCAATGCGTGGGGACGGCCCGTTCGTCGCTGACGCGTACTTCGAGCCACAGACGACAGCAGATGGACCGGAGCCTGTCGGGCTGGACCTGACCAGGGTGAGGTCGACCCAGGAGAGCGTTGTCGTAAAGCACCTCGCTGATGGTCTGAGCCCTGTCCAGTGGGAGAGCTTGAAAACGCTGGTTACTGACGGTGGCGAGGTCGCCCCAGCGGATATCGCAGAGGACCACGGCCGGCACGTCGAGAGCGTGCGACGGGCATTGCGCGAGATGGATGATCTAGTCGTCCGCGAGTACACGGATGTGCGTCTCCGGTCGAACTACGTCGCCGAACTCGTCCACGACGCCGTCAGCGAGGCGGAGGACGCAATCAAGCGTGCAGCCGAGACCAGCAGCAGAGCGTTACAGGCGGCCAAGCGAGGGATGGGAGAGTCGATGAGTAACTTCATCGCGTGGGCAGCTCGGCACGATATCGACGTCGACGATGCGATCGATCGACGCGGCGACGACCTGAAGCTACGGATGGGAGAACCAGATCGGGAGACACCCAGAGTCATTCGCAAGGGGTTCCAGATCTGGAAAGACGCAGGGCTGCCAGCCGAGCGGTTCCGGACGGCAGACATTCGGTTTAACGACGGAAGCGTAGCCAACGCGTGGCGCTATCTGAACCCTGGATAGCAGCCGACCTCGTGAGTGGCAACACTGTTTAACCCCCCTCATTCGCGGCAATTTTCCCTCGTTATCGGTCCGTGAGCAGTGCTTCTGAGATTTCGTTCCGGTTCGTTCTACCTTCCGGAGGTCTGGTCAAATACAAATCCAACCCGGGGGGTTTGATTCCCTGTTAGGGGTGTGCCTAAGGGCACAAAATCAAAATACCCGCCTCCGAATCGCAGTCGGCTGTGAGATCGCCCATCTGAGTGAGCCAAGTTCTCTATTATTTTGAGCTATAGAAGGAGCGTTCAGAATTTCCGCGTCAACAGGATAGTTCGGATAGTTACTTTGGTGTCTACTGATAGAACGGAGTGGACTTCTGGAATCAACAGGCTCTGGAAAGGTTGATAGACAATATTTCCTCATTAGCCCGTGAGAGGCCTATCAAATATGTGGTTAGGGGTGGTAAACAAAAATTTGGTGTGGATTTCTACGACCCATGATTCTATATGGTAGTGATGTGCCAAACAAACCATGCGTCTCACCGAGGCTCGTGAAGGGAAGACCAGAACCCAAATCCTCGCGGCCGTCGCAGACTTACAGCGGAGCGATGGCCCGCCGATCCAGAAGGATCTCGTGGAGAAGCTCCCGATGACGAAGGGTGCCGTCTCGCAGAACTGCAGTCGACTCGTCGAAGAGTCACTACTGCAAGAGCACGATGGCCGGTATCACATAGATACAGGCCGTCTCCTCGATGATTATCGAGAGCACTTCGAGGAATACCTGCGACGCGCACCACAGAGTGATCTCTACGAGCAAGAAGTTGTAGACGCCAACGAAACCCGCACGCGGACGAAGCGCTCGGTGGCCGAGTACTTCGGGGCGGACCTCCTCGAAGATATTCTCCTCACGTCGCTCGTGAGCTCGCTCGGAAAGAACAACATCCAGACCCTCCGGGAGGTGTTCCTATACACGGACGATGTGCTATACCACGTCGCCTACCGTGCTGTGAGCGCGGAAACCGACGTGCCGGCAGACCTGAAGCCGATCCTAAGGCTGGCGGCGTGTCTGGACAACACCCCCGGCCTGGTAGAAGAACTCGCGAACAGACACGATCTCCACGCCGAACTCGCTAGCCAGTCGCCCGCGACCGAGATCGCCAAACACGCCTACGGAGGAGCCTAACTTTGTCAAAGATCACCTCGTATACTGACTCGATCACGCTGGAAGAGCTCGAAAATCACCTGTTCGAGTGTGCGGACATCATCCGCAACACCGTCGATAAGACCGATTACAAGGACTACATTCTCCCGATGGTCTTCTACAAAACGCTCAGCGACACGTACGAAGACCAGCGGGAGGACGTCCTCGAGGAGTTCGGCGATGAGGAAATCGCTGACGACCCGAGTTTCTACGACTTCCCGATCCCTGAGGGCTACAGATGGGCCGAACTCCTCGATGCGGACAAGAACGTCGACGAGTTCCTGAACGAGGCGTTCGAGGCAATTGAACGGGAGAACCCCGAACTCCAAGACGCGTTCCGGGCTGACTACGTGAGCGCCGACGCATTGGATGACGACCGTCTCAAGGATCTTGCCCACCACCTCGACGTGTATAATCTGAGTGCTGAACGGGTCCCGCCGGACATGCTCGGCGAGGCCTATATGGATCTCGTGAAGCACTTCGCCAGCGAAGAGGGGAAAGAAGGCGGTGAGTTCTTCACACCCCCAAATATCGTGAATATGATGGTCCGGCTTCTCGCACCCTTCGAACCGGGCGATTCGTTCCACGACCCGACCTGTGGGTCCGCCGGGATGCTCGTCGAGGCTGCCCGGCATTTCCAAGAGGAGCAGGACGGCGACCCCACGAAACTTCGGCTCACGGGCCAGGAAATGAATCCCGATGTCGCCGCAATCGCAAAGATGAATCTGTTCATCCATCGGTACGAGGGGGAGATCGCCCGGGAGGACTCTCTCCGTAATCCGCAGTTCACGACCGGTGACGCCGACCTCGAGGCCTTCGACTACATCCTAGCGAATTTCCCTTTCTCGGCAGACTGGGCGAAAGACCAGCTTCAGGAGGACAAGTTTGGCCGCTTCGACTGGGCCAATAAGCTTCCCCGTGCAGATCGTGGTGATTACGCGTTCATTATGCACATGGAGGAGCAGCTCAACGAGACAGGGCAGGGGGCGATTGTCGTCCCCCACGGCGTGCTGTTCCGGAAGCACGAACGGCGGTACCGGGAGCCGATGATCGACGCGGACATCGTCGAAGCGGTGATCGGCCTCCCCGAGAACCTGTTCCAGAATAACTCGATTCCGTCGGCGATTCTGGTGCTCAACAAGGACAAGCCCGACGAGCGCGCGGACGAGATACAGTTCATCCACGCCGCTGACGAGGACTTCTATCGAGAGCTCTCGAACCAGAACGAGCTGACCGAGGACGGACTGGACCACATCGTCGAGAACTTCAACGGGTGGCGAACCGAAGAGCGGGTAAGTCGGACGGTACCGCTGGAAGAGATTGAAGAGAACAACTACAACCTGAATATCGCATTGTACGTCGATACGACCGAACCAGAGGAGGACATCAACGTGGCTGGGGAGTTGGCTAAGTTGCGGGAGTTACAGGCCGAGCGTGACCAGATTGAGGCACGGATGGCCCAGCACATGGAGGCGCTGAACTATGAGTGAGGATATGAATCTGGACGATTTTGTAGATTCTGAGATTTCAAGCAATGGAGGAGACTTCATAGAAACAGCGGCAGGCAAAGTACCAGGTGATTGGTCAACGACAAAAGTTGAACAGGTGTGTGAGCTTCGGAATGGGAAAGCCACCGACCACGTAGAAATAGGAGTTGAGGCATATCCAGTCTATGGTTCAAACGGCCCCATCGGGTCATACTCAGAACCAAATTTTGATGGGGGATTGATATTTGGGCGTGTGGGCGCTGTTGGCGAAGTAGAACGAGTTACGGAGCCCGTCTGGGTGTCCGATAACGCCATTCAGGCCCGTGTTACTGATAGAATCAATACTGAATACCTATATTATTATTTAAGAAATGAGGAATTGGGAGCCCTGGCAACGAAAACAGCACAGCCCCTTCTAAATCAATCTACAATTGGGAATGTCACTGTGGCCACACCTTCGCTCGAAGAACAGCGAAAAATCGGCAGCGTACTCTACACCGTCGATGAGGCGATTGAAAAGACTGAGCAGATAATTGAACAACTTCAAACGGTCCGTCGAGGAACGGAGCAGGATGTGCTTTCGAGAGGGGTTCGGGAAGACGGCACACTTCGTGGGGACGACGAGATCGAATATAGAAGCAGTTGGGTCGGTGAAATCCCCCAAGACTGGGAAGTCAAGCAGTACAGGGAGTTGATTTCAGACTCATCCGTTGGTATCGTCGTCAAGCCATCCCAATACTACGATGACAGCGGAACAGTCCCAATCCTTCGGTCTAAAGACATCTCCGCCGACGGAATCGTGGATGGGGACTTCGAGTATATGACTGAGGAATCAAACGCAGAAAATGAGAATAGTCAACTACGGAAAGGAGACGTAATTACAGTTCGATCCGGTGATCCCGGACTTTCCTGTGTTGTCTCCTCTGAGTTCGATGGAGCGAACTGCGCCGATTTACTCATATCTACACCCGGCCCGAATTTAGACCCCCACTATGCCGCTATGTGGATTAATTCGTTCGCAGGAAGAAAGCAAATAGATAGATTTCAGGCCGGGTTAGCACAGAAGCATTTCAATCTCGGAGCCCTCAGAAAACTTCGAGTCGGAGTACCGTCGCTCGATGAACAGAAACGAATTGTCGAAAAGATATCATCAATATCAGAATCCATCGAACACGAAAGAGAGTGCAAAAGACAACTCCAACGCCTCAAACAGGGGCTGATGCAAAATCTCCTTTCGGGAGAAATCCGCACCGCTGATCGAGACATCAACATCCATCCAGAGGTGGAGAAAGATGAGTAGCGGGCACCCCCGTACTGACGGCGGATCCGATGTCCTCTACGCGGTCTTCGAAGACTGCCTCGACCAAATGGAGGACGACGGCGAGATCGATAAGACCGAGTACAGGGAATTTCTCCTCCCACTAATCTTCTACAAATGCGCCAACGACACCTACTTGGACGAGTATGAGGAGGCGGTTGAGGAGTTCGGGGAGGACCTAGCAGACGACCCCGCGTTCTACTGGATGCAATTGCCCGATGGATACCTCTGGGAGGACCTGATGATCACGAACAAGCGGGTTGACGAGGCTCTCAACGAGGCGATTGAGGCGTTTGAGGAGGCCAACTACGACCTCGGGATCTCCTTCGGGGTGGACTACCTCTCGTTCGACGCGGAGGATACTACACTCAAGAGTCTGCTGCAGATGTTAGACACCGTCGATCTGAGCGTGAAGAGCGTAGACCATGACGCCGTGACTGAGGCGTACATGATGCTGGTGCGCCGGTTCGCCGAGGAGGAAGACCGGGATGCTGGTGAGTTCTACCAGCCCCCGGAGGTGATTGATATGGTCGTCCGGATGCTGGCCCCCTTCAGGGACGGCGAGTCCGTCTACGATCCGACTGCGGGCGCGGGCGACATGCTCGTCGGCGTGGCCAGTCACTATCGAAACGCAGGCGGAGATCCAAACAAGCTGACCTTCGTCGGTCAAGAGTCAATAAAGGGGATGACAGAAGCGGCAGATCTCAATTTCCTACTCAACGATGTTGAGGCAGAAATTGAGGACGCGGATCCATTAGACAAGCCGCGTAGAAGTGATGACGGCACCCTAGAGAAGTTCGACTACGTTCTCACTAACTTCCCATACTCCGCAGACTGGAACAAGGACGAACTACAAGACGACCCCCGGTTCGGGCACATCGACAAGGACCCGCGCACGGACCGGGGCGACTACGCCTACATCCTACACATGTACAGTAGTCTGGCGGAGGACGGACAGATGGTTACTCTGGCACCGCAGGGTGTCCTCTTCCGGCAGAACGAGTCACCGTTCCGCAAATTCATGGTGGGGCAGAGGGACGTCATTGAGGCGGTAATCGGCCTCCCCGAGAAGTTGTTTGGCGAGGACACGGGTATCGCGCCCGCTATCCTGATTCTGAACAAGGACAAGCCTGCGGAGCGCGAGGACGAAGTGCTATTTCTCCACGCTGCACACGAGGACTTCTACCGGGAACTCGACAACAAAAACCGGCTGGAGGCAGATGGAGTTGACCGGGCGGTCGAGATCTTTGAGGAGTGGCGGTCCGAGGAGCGGGTGTCTCGGGTGGTGGACACCGACGAGATCGAGGAGAACGACTATAATCTCAATCTCGCACTCTACGTCGACACCACCGAACCCGAAGAGGAGATCGACACGGTGGCCGAGGCGAAGGAGTTGGCCAGACTGGAGGCCGAACTCTCGGAGATACGCGACCGGATGAAACACGACCTCCGGGAGTCGTACGGCGAGGGAGTAAACCAACATGAGTGACACCGGTCCCGAACCCGTTGAAACGCCCAGCGAAACCGGCGTCGAGATCAATGTCCTCCAGTGGCTCGATGAGATAGGCTGGGAGACGTACGGGAAAGACGGCGGCTACGGCGCGACCGTCTTAGACCAGCAGTACGACCGCGATCTCTCTGAGGTCGTCTACTGGGACATCCTCAAAGAGCAGCTCATCACTCTGAACGAGAAGATGGACGAGAGGGAGGCCGACCGATTTCTCAACTCGTTGCAGCGGGATCTTCGGACCGAGAACCTCGTCGCGGCCAACGAGAAGTTCACCCAACTCCTCAGAAACGGAAAGAAGCACCCCTACGAAGACGGTGAAACAGAATACGTCACCCTCGTCGATTTCGAGGACCTCGACGCGAATCGGTGGACAGCGGCCAACCAGTTCCGTGTCCACCGAGAGAAAGCGATCCGTCCCGACGTCGTCTGTTTCGTCAACGGCATCCCGCTCGTCATCTGGGAGCTCAAATCGGCGACCCAGGGGAACACCTACCAGGACGCGATCACGGACCTCGTCTCGTATCAGGACGATGTGCCCCGGCTCTTCGTCCCGGTGCTGTTCAACGTCGCTGCCGACGACCTCGAGTTCAGGTATGGCTCTGTGAATGCGCCGGCGGAGCATTACTATCCCTGGCGGGATGACGACACGGACCTCGGCAACGACCTCAAAGAGGCAGTCGTCGCGCTCTTCCAGAAGCAGGTGCTTGCGGACCTCCTGGACAGGTACGTCTTCTACGAGGAGGCCGCCGGCGGCGACCTAAAGATCGTGCCGCGATACATGCAGTACTACGCGACCGAGGCGATCCTCGACCGCGTCGAAGACCCCGATGTGGACAACGGCCTCGTCTGGCACACACAGGGGAGCGGGAAGTCGTATACGATGGTCTTTGCCGCCTGGAACCTGCTAGAGCGCAGCTTCCTTGATAACCCCCAAGTACTGCTCGTGGTCGACACTGATAAACTCAGGACGCAGATGGAGAACACCCTCTCCAACATCGACTTCCCGCGGTTCGAGGTCGCGGATGATATGGATCACCTGCAGGAGCTACTCGAGGAAGGCAGCAGCAAGCTCGTGCTCACTACGATCCAGATGTTCCAAGATGTCGACGCCGAGGTCCAGACGAACGATGAAACCGTCGTGTTCGTCGACGAGGCCCACCGGTACATGGAGAAAGACCTCGGGATCAGCCTCCACGCCGCCATTCCCAACGCCCAGCATTTCGGCTTCACCGGCACGCCCGTTCGGGAAGAGGAGCGGGACACCTTCGACAACTACTCGCCCGAGGGCGAGGAGACGCTCCATCAGTATTCAATCAAAGATGGGATTGACGACGGCGTTGTCCTCCCGGTGCATTTCGACGTGAGACAGCAGGAGTGGGAGATCGACGAGTCCGCGCTCGACGAAGAGTTCGAACGTTCCTTCGCAGATCTCAACGTCGAGGAGAAAAGCGATATCATCCGCAAACACGTCACGCGCTCCGAACTCGCGGAGCTGCGGCCACGCGTCGAGAACGTCGCCCTCGATATCGTCAACCACTACGAGGAGAAGGTCGAACCCAGCGGCTGGAAAGCGATGGTCGTCACACCCACCCGTCGCGCCGCTGCGTTGTACGGCGAGGAGCTCCAGAAGCTCCGTGATCCCGAAGACATCGAGGTCCTCGTGACCTCGCAGGGTGACGACGAGAAGCTCATCCAGAAGTTCCACACGACGAAAGAGCAGCGGGAATCGATTGTCCAACGGTTCAAGAACCCCGATGAATACGAGGACGATCCTAAGATCCTCGTCGTCTGTGATATGCTGCTCACAGGGTTCGACGCACCGATTCTGAAGACGATGTATCTCGACCGGAACCTCAAGAATCACAACCTCCTCCAGGCGATCGCCCGCACCAATCGGCCCGCCGACGGCAAGGTAAACGGCGAGATCGTCGATTACGCGGGGGTCTTCGCGAGCGGCAACATCGAGGACGCACTCGAGTACGACGCCGAAACGCGCAACCACGCAGCGAAGGACGTCGACGAGCTCCTCGACGACTTCGAGGAACTGCTCGCGGAGACGATGGCGATCTTCGAGGATGTCGAAAAGGTCGACAGCCAAGAGGCAGTAAACAACGCCGTTGCGCTCGCGAACGAACACAGGGCGGAATTCGAAGACAGCTACGCCCGATTGCAGGACATGTACGAGTCGATCGCCCCTGACAAACGGCTGGAGACACGGGGACTACGGGACCCGTACCAGTGGCTCAACCGGATCCACCTTGCATACAGGCGGAGCCAGCGCGACCCGGACCCCGAAGAGGACGTGCGTGAGAAGACGCTGGAGATCATCGAAGAGAACGTCGATGTCGGCCAAATCAAGAACAATACGCCGATCTACAAGATCAGCGAAGAGCACCTCGAGAAGGTCCAGGATCTGGAGCCGAAGGCGAAGGCCACTGAGATTGCTCATGCCACGCAGGACCACCTGCAGGGCCGCCGAACCACGAATCCCCGATACCAGCGCATCAGTCAGCGTGTTGAACAGCTGGTGAATGATTGGCGGTCGGGTGAGCTGGAGGCACCGGAGGTTGCAGAAGAACTCGAAGAAGCCGAGAAAGAGGCTCTCACTGTTGGTGAGCAACGGGACGAACTCGGTATGTCCGAGTCGGAGTTTGCGGTCTACTCCGCTCTCACAGACAGCTATGATGTCGAGGAGGCCGAGGCTGCTGCGATTGCTGCGGATATCCTCGACGGCTTCGAGGGGATCGATACCGGCTTCGACGGCTGGCATATGAGTGACCGCGTCAGGAAGGAGATCCGCCAGACGGTGATTCGCACACTGGTCGGTGAGCACGACCGAAAAGACCTCTACGACAAGGAGGGTCTAGTCAGAGAAATTGTCGAGTACCTGATCCGCAACGAACAGTCCGAGTCCGACGAGTCTGCGCCGACGGGAGGGTAACATGGGGGTGGGCAATACGGCGGCCACGGCCGAGATCGAGATCGCCGGGTCGGAGATCGAGTACCGCGTCGTCGAGAGCGCTGACGCTACACAACCCCGGATCGACGTCGACATTCACGAGGTCAAAGTGGTCATCCCAGAGGGCGACGCCATTGACCCACATGAATTCGTCCGCGAGAATACCGACTGGCTCGCTCAGAAATGGCGCAAATACGACGAGTACCGTGACCGAGCCCCGGACAGAACGTTTGAACCGGGTGAGACGTTCCCGTACAAAGGTGACGACCGTATTCTTCGCATCTGCGACGTGGATGAGCCCGAAATCACTGACGAGGAGATCGTTCTGGCCAAGCACGCCGTCAAGGAGTTATCCATCCAAGACGAGTTAGAGGCGCTCTATCGAGAGGAATCCCGGACGCTCTTCAGAAACTTAGCAGCGGAGTACGCCGACGAAATGAATGTCGAGTACGAGGGGCTGGCAGTACGGAACCAACGAACGCGATGGGGTAGCTGCTCACCGAAACAGAATCTGAGCTTTAATTGGCGACTCATTATGGCGCCGCCAGAGATCGCGGAATACGTCGTCGTACACGAACTCGCACACCTACGAGAGCAGAATCATACTAACCGTTTCTGGGGTATCGTCCGAGAGTATCTCCCGGACTATCGTGAACGAGCGAACTGGTTAGAAGAGCACAGTGTGGCGCTCATCTTTACTAGGGACGATCTATAGGCAGAGCCGCGGTGAACATTGGTAGGAACACTGATTGCTTGAGTTTTGGGAGATACAGTATGGTGGATGTCGAGCTCATTCTTGTATAACAGTGATTGGGTGACGACCACACGGGGTTGGAGCTCAATGTATTCATCAAACCCGATCTATGCACATCGCGGCAAACCAAGATGCCGCGATGTGCATAGATTTCGACCTCGAAAACCCGGTGGACTACCTTGACTAGACCAATCCTTTCCGCTCTTTTAGACCAATCCTGCCTTGAGTTACTTGAGAGAAACACTCTAGGACCCCCAGTGCATACATCTGTCTTATATGGGTTCGACGAAGCGAACGACAATCCGGATGACCGACGAACGGCGTCGCCTCCTTGAGCAAGCCAAAGACATCGTCGCCGCCGGGCCCAGCGACGACCCACCGAATTCAGACGTCATCGATGCCGCCTTGACCCACCTTATAGAGTCCCATGAGAATTTAGAGACAGCTCGCAACCACCTTGACCCGGCCACCATCCAGCAATTCAGCACTTCCGTAATCAGCCTTCATTACCGGCCCTCTATCGACAGCCGCTGGCGGTAGTCCAGTACAAGACCGCTTGGACAACAAACAAGGTAGGATAGTAAGGATGCAAGGTAGGGTCGATCCGACGGTCTCGGTTAATTGCTATGGGCCGTTCAGGCAATCGTCAAGTAATACCACTCCAGGTGGTCTTCCGAAGTCAAGAAAGTACTAAGGAAAGTTCGAGACCCTTCCTTGATTTCGAGTCTACCCCTGGCTAAGATCTCTATATCCATCAATCACCAACGCTGCAAGCGTGTAGAACAATACCTAAGGACGAAATGTCATAACATACCTTAATGGTGCTTGCGGTGACCTGGTTTATCACATGCAGCATGGCGATCCAATCCGGCCCGATGACGAACCAATTGGGTCCTACATTGAGGGGTTGAAACAGAAGCAGTATCAGATTCCCACCTTCCAACGAGAGGTCGTTTGGGAGCGGGACAACATCAAAAAACTGTGGGATAGTATCTATCGTTTTTATCCCATTGGGAGCATCCTTATATGGAATTCTGATACCGAGCTCGAAAAACACCGAGAAATTGGTGGTCACGAAATAAACGATCCAGACAAGGATTCAAATTTCAATTATATTCTCGACGGACAGCAGCGGACAACTGCCCTGCTAACATCTCTGTACGGCGTGAAGGGAGAGTGGAAAGGTGACTTTAATCCCACGTTGTATATTGACTTGACTGTCGAGGAAGCCGATGACGTAGACGATGCCAACTACAAACGGCGATTTCTCTTTGAGGACGAAGTTGAGGAGGATAGCGAGCACGTTTTCAAAATTATCGACATCTACAAAGATCCGTGGGAGATCGATGACCAGCTCGCTGCCCAAGGACTAGAAAACGAGCATCCAATCAGAGCCCGGTTGCGCAGTTTCAGTAAAGTCCTGCAGCAGTATCGAATCCCGTTCATCAAACTGCGTGATATCGAGATCAACGAAGTTACCGAGATTTTCGAGCGGGTTAATCAGGAGGGTGAACCCCTCGATATCTTCGATATCATCGTGGCCAAAACATTCCGTCCGACCGACCATCCCGATGGCGGATTCTATCTCCGTGAAATGATAGAGAGTTTTCGGGAAAACACGGACGGCGAGTTCGTCAACATCTCGAACAAGACGTATCTGGAGATGCTGGCGATGATAATCAAGTATCACGTCGACGGGAATGAGGTCAACAACATCACAAATAGATTTCTCAACGAGATTAAAACCCACCAGATTGAGGCGGTGTGGGAAGAAGCCAAGCGGGCCTTCCGCATGACATTCGACTTCTTCGAAAACCACCTCAATCTCAAAGGTCCGAATCTGATTCCCTTCCGGTACTTCTACATCACCGTTGCTTTCTATTTTTACGAAAACGACGACCCAGACTACGATTTCCTGCAGAAGTACTTCTGGTTCTACTCGTTCCAGTCCGAGAACCTGCTTCGGCATACCGGACATCTCCGCCAGGACCATCTTGACCCGCTTTACAATGAGAAGACTGGTGGCGAATTCGAGTTCGAGGAGTTCCGACTCGACAAGCACGATCTTCGATCGGCATCGTACAGCTACCAGGGGCGGTTCTCGCGGGCTATCCTCGCATTTATGGCCTCACAGGACCCCAAAGACTGGAACCATCATGACCGTTCGGTTCTCACAGACGTATATTATCAACTCCAAAAGGAACCGAATCTCCACCACATCTTCCCACGCAACTTCGTCGAGAATTATCCCGGAGATGACGAATACGACGAAGATAGCTTGATGAATATCGCGTATCTCCCGCAGATTACGAACTTAGAAATCAGTGATCGGAATCCAGTCGAGTATCTCTGTGATTACGACAATGATGGGTTCGATGCAGTGCTGGCGTCACATCTTATTCCGTCGGCACTGCTCGAGTGGAGTCGAGACGACGATGTCGGCTACAAGACCCTCGATGACTTCATCAACCGACGTGTCGATCTCTTCATTTCCGAGATCGACGATCACCTCGAGGGAATCCCGCTCAACGTTCATGACTCCGCTGCTCAAGACACCGATGTCCGAGTCCTGATTGAAGACGGGGAGTCACAGACGACGGAATTCAAATCTACCCTCCGGACTGACGTGAAAGATCGAGGGATGCCAATGGACCGCGTTGAGTATCAGTGTCTTAAAACGATTAACGGGTTTCTCAATTCCACCGATGGTGGGACGTTGCTCATAGGCGTGGAGGACGATGGGAATATCTACGGGCTCGAAGACGACTATGAAACCTTTCGCGAGGAACAGAAGCGAGAGGTGTTCCAGCGCCACCTCCACGACATTATTGGATCGGCCATGGAACCGCGATTCAACGACTTCATCAATGTCTCGTTCGTCACGATGGAGAACAAGGATGTCTGCGTCGTCAACGTCCATCATGCTTCGAGGCCAGCACATCTCGAAAATCAAGGTGAGCAGGAGTTCTATCTTCGACAAGGCAATCGGACGATTCCGCTTGAGCCTAAGCAGATGGTAGAGTACATCAACGACGAGTTCGAGGACTCCTGAGTTGCTCGGCGGCGGTGGACTGTGCCTGAAACGGAACTCAGTCACTCTATTCACCTGCAAAATCACACAATCCAGACATCCAAGTGGCGCTGATTAGTATCCATCACAGAACTGTGTTTGATTCTATCGTGCTCTGCTAATTCGGAAAGTGCCTGACGAGCTGAATCAGGAGAACATCCCAGGGTGTCCGCTACTTCTTGAGCGCTAACGACCGTATCCCGCACTCTATCAAGCAATTCGGAAACTGACTCAGAAGAGGCACTCACATCATCCTCAAGATCAATCTCAGAGATTTCTGGCAATTGCTCTTCGTTCCCTTCCAGAATGTCATCAACCATAGCGTTCAGAATCGATTTGTCATCATTTGGATTGCTGCCGCTATCTTCTAGGGAATGATCTGGTGATTTTGGCAGGTAAACGTCCCCATCTGCTTCTACAACACCAATTTCGTGAGAGCGGCTGTAATTCTTGATTTCAGAAGGGTCGGGACGAGTCTGCTCTTTTTTGATTACAGCGCTTTCCTTATTGATGCCCGATCGGTCTCCACGGAAATCTGAGTCATCTAATTGTACACGAGATTCAGCATCAACGATTTCAACATTTTTTCCTAAATACTCCGAGAAAATCGTCTCTAAGACTTTCTTTTCTCCCTCCGGGTATCGCGATTTGAACCATACGCGCAGCACATCTAATTCGGAGAGATCAATGGGCACCCCCTTTGACAACTGGAGCAATTCGTAAAGCCGATCTGCCGGAACTGGCCCACCGCTTTCTATTAGGGCAATCAGTTCATCAATGTCATAGGCTCGGTTGACGTCCACATCGAGATTAACAGCAACATCAACGCTTTCTCCCCAATATTTTTGGGCGTATTCTTCTTCTGCCTCTTCGATAGCTTCCTTCAGCAGGCCTTCGAAATCTTTATTCTGTTCTTTGAACCCGAGATAGACCCAATAGAGCATAGAACGGATACTCCTGATAAATTGAACATCGCCTGAATCTGCTTCCCGAGCTGGGTCTCGAAATATTCGTTTACGGTCCCGATCTTGGAGGGTATACTGTATTAGCGAAAAATCGAGGACTCCATTAGCAATCCTCTCACGGATATCTTGCCGTCTGTTCGAATACTGTTGTCTGTGGTCGTACTCAACCTCTCCAAGAAGAAGTGCTCTATCGTCGGGAGTGAGCATGCCACGAGGTCGATTTGTAGGGCCGGACATTGTAATGCTATATTCTCATTACGGATAGGGGGAAATACATTTACCGTTGTGTTCCATCGAGTGAATTGCCTGTCGGGTCACAGACGGGCTCCCGAAAATATGGCACCAAATAGCAGAATACCCGTTTCGAACTCAACACGCGAGCTCGTGAAAGCCCAGAAGCGAGGAGGAGAGACGTACGATTCTCTTCTTCGTCAGATGGTCGAGCAATACGATCCAGATCGGGCAAAAGACTAAATCGTGTGCTAGAGATGTGACTCGAAAGGCAGAATCGAACGACGCTTTGGGGGACATGGCCCTTAACCTGGCCCCCAAGCGTCGAAACGACGAAGTTTGGAGCGAACCGGTAGGACGGTGCTCCGTGTGCCCTTATGCGAGGGCAGACGGTAAATGTCTTGCCCGTAATTCCTACCGTGTTCGTTCTGGGGTCTGCCGAACCCAAATCGGCAACAACCCGAACGAATGCAAGACAAAACCACGATCTGTGGCAACCGAATTGCCTACGACGACCACACCCCGGAAACCAACCCAGACCTCTACGAATCTGCGGCTGACGAAGTTGAAGACGCTCTCGCAATCATCCACGAGCTTCAAGAAAGTCGGCTTAACGAAGAAGGCGACGTTCGCGAGCCGCTCACGCGCACTCACATCAATACACTCCAAGAAATAAACAAGGAGTACCTTGATTCCGCTCTCGCCGTCCTGAGGGCGATAGGAGTTGATGAGGATGAGTGAGGCGGATAAGCGGCGAAGTACCTTTGAGGATGCGCAGAGTGGCCCAGAACGGAGTCCTATGAACGAAGGACTCGAACCCACGTCGCCTGCCGAGGCCGTGGAGTGGTATCTTGACGAGCGGACTCCTGATCTCTCTGAGAAGTCGCTGCAGAACCAGAGGTATCGTCTCGATCGATTTCTCACGTTCTGTAGTGAGCACGAAATCGACAACATGAACTCCCTGACGGGCCGGGATCTTCACCGCTACCGCGTCTGGCGGAGTGAAGATGTCAAACCCGTCACCCTCAACGGGGAGTTACAGACATTCCGGGTCTTTCTGGAGTTTTGCGCGGCGATCGACGCCGTAAAGCCTGGGATGCGCGAGCGGGTTCGGCTACCCGAACTGGACCCTGAAGATGAGGCTCGTGACGAGCACTTGGATGCTTCCAGGGCTCTGGAAATCTTAGAGTACCAGGAGCGTTTCGCCTACGCGAGTCGCGACCATGTTGTTCTCGCGATCCTCTGGCATACCGGCATTCGCTTGGGGTCACTTCGAGCATTCGACGTTGACGACTTCGACCCCGACGCGCAGTGTCTCGACCTCAGACATCGACCACCGGAGACGCCGTTGAAAAACAAACAGGCGGCTGAACGGTCGATCGCCATTGGCGACCATTACTGCGAGGTGATCTCCGACTACATCGAGCATCATCGCGATGACGTCGTCGATGACGGTCGTAGACCCCTCATCACCAGCTCGCAAGGTCGGCTCAGCGCGCCATCAATCCGGGAGACGGTCTACAAGTTCACACAGCCGTGCGAAATCGGTGAGTGTCCTCATGACCGTGAGCCCGAGACTTGCGAGGCGCGGGCACACAGCCAGAGAGCGAAGTGTCCATCATCTCGGTCACCACACGGGATCCGACGCGGATCGATTACCGATCGTCTCCGAAAGGGGACTCCCGAGCAAGTGGTTTCCGAGCGCTCGAACGTTTCGAGCGACGTTCTGGATCAGCACTACGACGAGCGGACGGATCGCGAGAAGATGGAGATTCGACGCGATCTTCTGGAAGGTGAATAGAGTATGATGAACTCCACTCCGCGGATCAACGGTGCGGATTCTACCGTAGCCTCGGCAGGCATCCGTATTGATGAAGCCCCGGCGAGTCCACTACCAGCTTTCTCTCGGTCGGGTTCCCTCCCGAGCCGGGGGCTCAGAAGTCGGCGAGTCAGTTCCCGGCCAGCCAGTCGGGCGATTCCTCGTAGGTTTCGGTGGCGTCGGTGGCGGCGCGCGCGTCGGCGGCGTCGACGAGCGCCTCGATCTCGGCGCGCGTGCCGTCGGGTCGCTTTTGCAGGTACCACGCCACGAGTTCCTCGCGGCTCGCGTCGTCGAGCAGCGCGTCCGAGACGCGCGTCGACCACAGCATGTAGCGGTCGGGCGCGCGTCGATACACCCGCAGGTCGAGGTCGGCGGCCATGGTTCGCCGGCGGTAGGGGTCGGATCGGCTTCATCCCTCGTATCCCCCGCC
>JGI12405J12835_1000147_pt1 | contig 23932 bp, 20 predicted proteins | sample A23P3SouthBayCA_FD_12835 | JGI IMG/M metagenome (IMG submission 12835)
TCGCAGTCACCAACTACGAAAGAGGACACAATCCCGGACGAACGAAGCTCAAAACCCTGTGATCGATTCTATGACACGCTCACTAGAGACAACCGCTGTCGACAGATATACCCCGCAGACGGTTACTCAGATTTTCCGACCGTTGATTCCGTTTGTTCCTCCGAAAAACCGCCTCACCGGGTGTGCTACGGATCGAGCAGCTTCCGACCAGTTGCGGCTTCGAAAACGGATCGGCCGAAGGTAGACTTCGGGACGATACGGCGACAGAAATGATGCCGTGGAGGGGAGCGTCAGCGGGAGGGGCGTCAGTGGAGGGGAGCGTCAGCGGGAGGGGCGTCAGTGGAGGGGAGCGTCAGTGGGGACGCGATTCATACGGACTCCTGTCAGTCAGTTCCGGCGCACCCGCAACCCGTCATGCAGGTGCGCCAGCAAACAGTGACAGCAGACCGTATCAGGCTCCCGGCACGCCGAGTGCCGAGACCGGGCCGATACCGACCAACTCGAGGGCCGCGAGGACGACGACGGCAGCCGTCCAAGCGACGACACCGACCCCGGCGGACCGCAGCCAGCCGAGTCGGTAGCGCCACCTGACGATCGCGACCCACGCGATCAGCGCCAACAGCCCGCCGAGCAACGGCACCGGCTCGAGGACGGCCCAGACGAGTGCAGCGAGCAGCGCAGTCAGCACCGCGTGGGCGTAGTCTCGAGCGTCCGCGACGACGTGTGTGCCGACGTGGAGGGCCACGCCGCCGACCAGCAGGCTCACGGCGAACGCCAGCAGCCGGTCTTCGATGCCGAGCGATGGCGGCGCTGGTGTTGGCATGGCGTGTCAGTTAGGCATCGGACTGCGTGTCGTCCGACTCGGTCTGTTCGTCGTCGGTCTGCGTGTCAGTCTGCTCGTCGCTCGACTGACTCTGCTCGTCGTCAGTCTGTTCGTCGTCAGTTTGTTCGTCGTCAGTCTGTTCGTCGTCAGTTTGTTCGTCGTCAGTCTGTTCGTCGTCAGTTTGTTCGTCGTCAGTTTGTTCGTCGTCGGTCTGTTCGTCGTCAGTCTCGCCTTCGCTGGCGTCGTCCGCCTCGTCGTTCTCGTCTGCGTTCTCGTCACCCGGCGTCACCGCGCTGATCGCATCGCCGAGCGAGGTCTCGAGGTCACCGCTCAGGAACGACGAAATCCGATCGTGGATCGTGGAGACGTGATCGGGAACCTGAGCTGGGAGATCGGCGTTCGGTCCCTGACCGTTGCGCTCGTCGGCAGCGCCGTTCCCGCTGCGTTCATCGGCAGCAGCGCCGTTCCCGTTGCGCTCGTCGGCAGCGGCACCGTTCCCGTTGCGCTCGGTAGCAGCGTTTTCGCTTCGATCGTCGTGGTCGGTCGCGTGCTGTGGTTCGCTCTCCGCGTGGTCGTCGGTACTATCCGCACCCGTGTCGACATCGACGGGTGCATTTCCGGGTGCCGCGACGGCGAACCCGGTCGCCATGATCAGTACTGCGAACACAGCAGCGATGAGCGTCGTTCGTTTCATAGCTTGCACCCGATGCTCGGTGGTTGAACCGACTTGAAGGGGGTTCGTCGTGAACACGCTTTTCTGGCGTTTGCAGCCGTTTAACTGACGTTTTCCTCGGTTTGTGCCCCGTTCAACGCGGATCAGAAGGAGTCGTATTGTCAGCAGCCGATCGGTCCCGCCATGACGACGACGCTGAGCGAATCGACACGGCGCGCGTCGTCGGCCGACGGCTCGAAACGGTGACCGTCCCCGAGCGACGCGACGTGTGCGATGGCACACGGCTGCGTGCCAAACGGCTATACGGGCCGGTCGACTACCCCGGCGTACATGACCGCTGTGTTGTTCGATATGGACGGCGTCGTCGTCAACAGCGAAGACTTCTGGGTCGACTTCCAGCGCGAGGAGATCCTCCCGGCGGCCGTCCCCAACGCGGACGTTGCCGTCGCCGAGACGAGTGGCATGAACTTCCGCGAGATCTACGACTACCTCGAGGCCGAGTACGGCACTGCCATCTCCCGCGAGGAGTTCATTCGGCGATTCAACGCCGCCGCCGAGGAGATCTACACCGAACATGCTGACCTCCTCGATGGCCTGCCCGCGTTGCTCGCTGAGTTGGACGCGCGCGGCGTTCCGACGGCGCTCGTCTCATCCTCGCCCCACGACTGGATCGGCATGGTCCTCGAGCGATTCGACCTCGAGGGGGCGTTCGACCGCGTTATCAGCGCCGACGATATCGACGCCGCAAGCAAGCCCGCACCGGACGTCTTCGAGTACGCCGCGGGCGAACTCGGCGTTCCTGCCGCCGACTGCGTCGCCGTCGAGGACTCGGCAAACGGGATCGAGGCGGCCGCTCGAGCAGCAATGACTGTCGTCGCCTACCGGATCGACGCCCACGGTGACATCGATCGCTCGTCTGCGGACGTAATCGTCGATTCGCCCGCGGAGCTTCGCGAGCGGGTGCTCGGGTTGACCACACAGCAGTAAAGGGCGTCATAGAATTCGTTCTACAGCGTTGATTACCTGTACTTCTGCGGTTAAACAGCGATGCTATCTCTGTACGTGACCTATCTACTTCATGAGTGCTGTTTCCTACAGAAGTCACACGCCGAAAATCGATATCCGTCGGTTTCTTGCGCCCCTCAGGGACGCGTTCACGACGCGTCCCGGTGGTCTCTCGTGGCCACGAGCAGCAAACACGTGGCGCGTTGCGCCCGCCTATGTTGAGGGATTGATTCGTCCTGGGAGTCGTAAGACGCTCCGTGGCATCGGAAAACGTCTCGGCATCAACGAACACAGAGTTCGTCGGTTCATCAGCGAAAGCCCCTGGGAACACGATGCCGTCCAAAACCACCTTAACGAACACATCCCCGAGACGATCACATCGCCCGAGGCGATGCTGATCGTCGATGACATCGATATCATCAAGGACGGACACGACAGCGTTGGCGTCAAACGACAGTACGCCGGTTCGATTGGGAAAATCACGTCGTGCCAGGTTGGCGTTGATTGTGTCCTTGCTGTTCCGGGAAATCAGTACAACGCCGATCAGCTCACGTGGCCGCTAGGCTGTGAACTCTACCTCCCACAGAACTGGGCGACAAGTGATGGATTCGAGGAACGCCGCCATGACTGCGGCGTTCCTCACGATCTCCAGTTCCGGACGAAACCACAGATCGCTCTCGAACTGCTTGCGCGTGCACGAGAGGCGTCGGTCCCCCACGCCTGCGTGGGGGCCGACTCCGGCTATGGGGAGCTTCGGTCCTTTCGCAAGCAGCTCCGTGACTGGAACGAACCGTATATCCTCGGCGTCGGTCCCAAAGACATGCACGTTGTCCCTGAGTCAACGCCGATCGAGTACCCTGAGGACGCCTCCGGGGTGGGGCGCCCACCCAGTGAACCGCGATATCCGTCGGATGTGACTCCGCAATCTCCGGAGGAGATTGCTGAGGAACTCACAGATGACGACTGGACGACGGTGACGTGGGCAGAAGGAACGAAAGAACCGCTCTCCGGACGGTTCTTTCGAACGCGAATCCGCGTGGTCAAGCATGTCACAAAACGCCGTGTCTCCGAGGAAACCGGCTGGCTACTCATCGAAGACGGCGAAGACAAACTCCGTGCATGGCTGTGTTGGGGATTAGACGAGTGGTCTCTCGAAGAGTTGGCGGGTTACGCTCATCTTCGGTGGGGGATTGAGCAGTTCCACAAAGACGCCAAGCAGGTACTTGGACTCGATCAATTCGAAGGGCGCTCCTGGAAAGGATGGCACCATCACGTCACAATCGTTCTGTTGACGTATGCGTTCATTGCAGCCGAGCGTGCCGCGCAGGGCGCGGCCGCTCGGCCACCTCCATTCCCTGTTGTCGCCAGAGCTCTCGTCTACGAAATGGCAACACAGATCGCGGAATCTGAAGGACTGGAACGACTGAAAGCTCAGGAAGTCGCAGAAGCGATGGTGAAGGGGTTGACCGACTGGTGATTAAACCGCAGAAGTACAGTTACACAGAGACCTGGAATGAATTGACCAGTAAGTAGAGCCGCGAACTTACCGCTGCAGGGAGTGATTAGCATCCGCTCGCTTCGCGAGCGGTTCACCGCCGGAGCGGGGTGAAACCCCGCGACGGCGGCCTTTTGGCATCATCAGAACTGTGTTACAGTTCTGATTAGCAGTCAGAACGCGCTGCGTTCTGACAACATCAACGGGTTTTGCCGGGGGTTGAGGCTGGCGTCTGCGACGCCAGCCGATGCCCCCGGTAAAAGAGGTTGCTGTACTTACCGTTCGTCAGACTGTCACACCAACGTTATTCAAATAATTCCCCGACAACCTTGACGAAGCAGTAACGGAGCCGCCATCGGGGGTCGTCGCTACCGGACCTCGACCGTCCGGCTCGCCTCGAGCGGCACTAGCGGCTCCTCGGGGAAGGCGACGCTGACGGTGAACTCGAGTTCGTCTGCGTCGGCACCGAAGACACCCACCGGCACGGTTTCTGCGTCGCGCAGGTAGGTGTCCGTGCTCGTCATCTCGACTCTATTGACGGTCACGCGGATGCCGGCACGGGCGGGCTCGCCGACGTTTCGCACCGTCACCTCGCAGACCTCGTTTTCGCCGGTCGCGATGGCGTCGGGGAACTGCCCCCACTCGAGGTCAATCGCGGGCAGCGACTGGGCGCCCTCGTAGACGCCCTCGGCGACGCCCTCCGTGAGGCCGGCGTCGACGAGGCCCGCGACGCCCGCGTCGACGACGTCGCCGGGAGTCGACAGCCCCTCTGTCGCTAACTTGCTCGCGCGACCCGGGCCGACGCCGTCGATGGCGGTGAGTCCGACCGCGTCCTCGGCGACGCCGTTCTCGATGCGAGCCTCAACTCGGCGGGCGAGGTTCGCCGCGTGGGGGCCGACGAAGCGATCGAGGAAGGCCTCAAGTGCCGAGACGAGCCGCGTGGCGTTTTGGCGGATGACCCAGGCGTCGCTGCGTAGTTCCGCCGGCGTCGACCCGCTGGCCGCCCCGCGGAGGATCGCGAGCACTTTCCGTTCGCCAGCCACGAGGTCGCCCGTCTCCTGGCCAACCAACACTGCGCTGATCGCGTCACGTTCGTCCTGCCGGGCCGAGACGGAGTCGAACTCCGCGGCGGTCGCAATCGTCTCGAGGACGTCGCCGGTCGTGAGATCGTCCCCGTCGTCGACGCGGTCACACAGCGCCGCGAAGCGAGCCGCCGTGTCGAGTCGGAGGTAGTACTTCGAGGTCAACACGCCCCGCGGCGTGGCCTCGATCGAGAGGTCCTCGCCGGTCTCGACGAAGCCCCGATCGACCAGCCCCTCGAGACAGTCCCGGACCCGCTGGCGCAGGTTCGGGAAGTCGTAATCGTCGGGTTTGGACTGCCCACGGACGTAGTAAAACGTCGTCTCGAGCCAGTCCATCACGTCCTCGAGATCGGTGATGGTGCCCATCGCGATCTCGGCGTTGAGGTGGGTCGCCAAGCTCTCTGCCAGCCGGGACTCGATCTCTTTCCCGTCACGCAGGAGGCGGCGGTACTTGTCGGCCTCCGCCGTATCGCAGACCACCCAGCCGTAGCCGATATCGTCGTAGCCCGGGCGGCCGGCACGGCCAAGCATCTGGAGCACGTCGAGGGGACTCATGTCGACTTCGCCCTCGAGCGGGTCGTGGAGTTTCGTATCGCGGATCACGACACAGCGGGCGGGCAGGTTGACACCCCAGGCCAGCGTCGAGGTCGAAAAGAGGAGTTCGACGTGGCCCGCCTTGAACCACTCCTCGATCAGATCGCGGTCGTTCTTCGAGAGGCCAGCGTGGTGGAAGGCGACGCCATCGAGGACCGAATTACGGAGCGTGTCGTTCTCGAGGGCCTTCGATTCGGTATGAAAGTCGTAGTCGCCGCGTGCGCCCATCGGAATGTCGCGCTCGGCGATCTCGTCGCGGGCCTTCTCGGCGGCCCGGACAGTGTCCTGCCGAGAGGAGACGAACACGAGCGCCTGGCCGTCCTCGCGGAGGTGTGGTTCCGCCAAATCGAGCGCCCGGTAGAGCCGGCGATACTTGTCCGCAAAGGAGTTCTCGCCGTGCGTGTAGGTCTTGACACCCGCATTGAGGTCGACGGGACGGTACTCCTCGCCGAACTCGAAGGTCGTCTCCTCGGGTGCGTCGAGCCACGCCGCCACGTCGTCGACGTTTGGCATCGTCGCCGACAGCGCGACGATCCGGGGGTCACAGAGCCGGCGCAGCCGGGAGATCGTCACCTCGAGCACCGACCCGCGCCGATCCGCATCCAGCAGGTGGACTTCGTCGATGACACAGACGTCGACGTCGGTGACGAAGTCGTACCGCCGGGAGTCGTGTTTGCGGGTCGCCGAGTCGAGTTTCTCCGGGGTCATCACGAGAATGTCGGCCCGGCGCGCGCGACGTGGATTCAGGTCGCGCTCGCCGGTGACGACGTACACCGAGTAGTCTAAGTCCTCGAAGCGGTCCCAGTCGTCTTCCTTCTCGTTCGTGAGCGCTCGCATCGGGGCGATAAACAGCGCCGTGCCGCCGTCGGCGAGCGCCTTACAGATCGCCAGCTCCGCGAGTGCCGTCTTCCCCGAGGCGGTCGGTGCACTCGCGACTACGTTCTCGTCAGACTCGAGTAATGCGGGCAGTGCCTCGCGTTGCATCCGGTTGAACTCCTCGAACGCGAACGCGTCGGCGAACTCCGGGAGAACCTCGGCGACCTCCATCACACAGAAACGAGGTGTGACAGGTCAAAGGCGTTTCCTTCGAGTCCAACCTATCGCGTGGCGACGACGGCGGCGATCGCGGCTCCGGCAGTCGCGAACACAAGCGGGTACAAGACGCCACCGAGGACGATCGCTGGCAGGAGCGCCGGTGCGATCGAACTACTCGCTTCGATGCCGAGCGCGGACGCTTCGGTGGAGGATTCAGTGACAGCGACGCCGAGGCCCATGACCACGGCATAACCGATCGCCACCGGCGCGCCGGCGACGACGGCTGCGCCGAGATCGGTCACGTTCCACCGGACGGCCAGCACCGCACCGGCCGCGAGCAACACGAGCGGCGGCACCACGTACAGCAGGGTCGCGCTCGCAGTGTCCGATTGAGCGATCAGATCGAGCGTACTCATTCCGGCAAACGAGCCGATCCGGCCACTGACCTCGATATCGACCATGTGGGCCTCGTAGAAGAACCAGGCGACGGCTTTCCACTCGGCGACGTTGTCGCCGACGGCCTCGCGGACCTCACTGGCGACCAGCAGATACGTCAGGAGATAGCCGATCGCGGCGGCGAAGACGCCGAGCCCCGCACTCGCTGCGACACTCGAGCGTCGTGAAACCGTCGACTCTTCGGAGGGGACCGATTGTGGGGACATCGTACCGACTCTCGAAGCCGAGTCGACTAATGGGTTTTGTGGTTTTTCGAGCGTCCGGTTCCGACTTCTCGCCGCTCAGAGCGCCGATTCGTCGGTCGCGACGGCCTCGAGCCGGTCGCTAAGCCGGCTGCTTGCTACCTCCGGCTGCGGGACCCGTTCGAAAGTCAGCTCTGGCTCGCCGGAGCCGGCGGTGTAGACCGTCAGATCGCCGTAGCCGAGTAGGCGGCCGAGCCCGCTCTGACTGAGGCTGGTGTTCTGGACGCGCTCGAGGCGAAATTGGGTGACGTCTCGCGAGACGATGCCGCGTTTCTTGTAGAGTTCCGAGGAGGTGATGACGTAGCGGGTGTTCGTCCAGACGAGATAGCGGGCGACCGCGACGGCCACGCCGACGACGAGTAGGCCGAACCCGAGAAGCGTCAGAAGGCTCCGACCGTCGATCGCGCTCCAGCCCGCGACGAGCAGGCCCACAAGCGCGAGTCCGATCCCGACCGGCAGTCTGGCACCCATCGTGATCGGATGAGGGCGGCTCTCCCAGACGATGTCCTCGTCCTCACTGATGTGAAACCAGTCGGGTGTCGAGCCGAAGGCCATCGGCGTCGAGTATCTCACTATCGTCCGTAAAGCTATCGACGGAATGGACCGCTTACCGGCTATGAGTGGGTGCTTCAGCCGAGTTGGCGGCCCATACCGAGACGGAACTCGCCAGTTGCGGCCTCCCGTGTGACCTGCCGGCGCAGCCAGTCGTCGGATCGGGACAGCGACCGACACGGTTTTTCACCGCGCGGTCCCATGACACACTATGAGCCGCGCGCGAAAACCTGACTGGCTGAAGAGCCGTCCGCCGTCGGGACGGGAGTTCGCCGGTATCCGGGAGACGCTGCGGGATCACGGGCTTCACACTGTCTGCGAGGAAGCCAACTGTCCGAACCTGGGAGAGTGTTGGTCCGGTCGCTCCAACGCCGGCGACTCGGACGGCACCGACAGTCAGGACCGCGGTGGCACGGCGACGTTCATGCTGATGGGCGATCGCTGCTCTCGAGCCTGCAACTTCTGTGACGTTCAGACGGGCGGGATGGAGCCACTCGACCCCGACGAGCCCGAAAACGTCGCGAGCGCCATCGCCGAGATCGGCCTGGATTACGTCGTGTTGACCAGCGTCGACCGTGACGACCTCCCCGATCAGGGTGCGGGCCACTTCGCGGAGACGATCCGCGAAATCAAGGCCCGCCATCCGGGCATCTTAGTCGAAGTGCTGATCCCCGATTTCCAGGGCGAGGACCATCTTGTCCAGAAGATAATCGACGCCGAGCCGGACGTAATCGCTCACAACGTCGAGACCGTCGACCGGCTGCAGTTCCCCGTCAGAGACCGGCGTGCGGGCTACGAACAGAGTCTGGGCGTGCTCGAGCAGGTCGAGCGCGAATCGGACATTTATACGAAGACCTCGATCATGCTCGGCCACGGTGAGTACGACCACGAGGTCTACCAGACGCTCGCGGACCTGCGCGAGCGCGGCGTCGACATCGTTACGCTGGGCCAGTATTTGCGGCCATCGAGAAACCACCTCGAGGTCCAGCACTACGACCACCCACACAAGTACGAGACGTGGCGACGCGTCGCCGAGGAAGAGCTAGGATTCCTCTACTGTGCGAGCGGCCCGATGGTCCGGTCGTCGTACAAAGCCGGCGAGTTGTTCGTCGACGCCGTCTTGCGCGAGGGCAAAAGCGTCGCGGAGGCACGTGCCGACGCGCGCCGGACACAGCCACAGCAGACCGAGACCTAAGTGGCGAGAGAATGGTTGATTCGTTCAGTCACGTTTCCGCCGTTCGGCCACGATTCGATAATCGACAATAAATAGCCACTTCTGTTCATTTCCGTCCATGATTGTCCGGGTGAGTATGAGACTTCTGTGGGCCACTGGCAAGAATCTCTCTGATAGTAAACTATTTTGGGAAACTCCTTTACCCTGAGCGATCGTGTGCTAGGGTATGTATAGGTGGGTTTTCCTGTGAGTACGATACAGCGCGATCCCCGCGAGCGAGTACAGATACTCGACGAGGCGGGCCGTGTCCGAGAGGGTGCCGACGTGCCGGACCTCACCGAGGACGAACTCGTCGAGATGTACGAGCAGATGCGGCTCGTGCGTCACTTCGACGAACGCGCCGTCAGCCTCCAGCGGCAGGGGCGGATGGGGACGTACCCACCGCTGTCCGGCCAGGAGGGCGCACAGGTCGGCAGCGCTCACGCCTTAGACACCGAGGACTGGGTCTTCCCCAGCTACCGCGAACACGGCGTCGGCCTCGTTCGAGGGCTCACCCTCGAGCGCACCCTGCTCTACTGGATGGGCCACGAACGGGGCAACTACATGCCCGAGGACGTCAACATCTTCTCGGTCGCGGTCCCCATCGCGACTCAGATCCCCCACGCGACGGGTGCCGCCTGGGCGTCGAAACTCGACGGGGAGGAGAAGGCCTTCATCTGTTACTTCGGCGACGGGGCGACCTCGGAGGGAGACTTCCACGAAGGGTTGAACTTCGCCGGCGTCTTCGATACGCCGACCGTCTTCTTCTGTAACAACAACCAGTGGGCCATCTCGGTCCCCCGCGAGCGCCAGACGGCAAGTGCGACCTTAGCCCAGAAGGCCACCGCCTACGGCTTCGACGGTGTCCAGGTCGACGGGATGGACCCGCTCGCGGTGTACAAGGTCACCCGCGAGGCCGTCGAGAAGGCCAAAGACCCCGGCGAGGACGAACTGCGGCCGACGCTCATCGAGGCGGTCCAGTACCGGTTCGGGGCACACACAACCGCCGACGACCCCTCCGTCTACCGAGACGACGAGGAAGTCGAACGCTGGAAACAGAAAGACCCCATTCCGCGTCTCGAGACATACCTGCGGTCGAACGGGATGCTCGACGACGAGCGGGTCGATGCGATCGAAGCGCGGATCGAAGAGGACGTTGCGGACGCGATCGACGCGGCCGAATCGTTCGAACGACCCGAACCCGAGGAGATCTTCGCACACGTCTACGAGGGGATGCCCCGCCGACTGCAACGGCAACTCGAGTACTTCGAATCGATCCGCGAAGAACACGGCGACGACGCCCTCCTGGAGTGAGACGATGGCGACACAATCACAAGCAGAGAACCTCACGCTAGTCGAGGCAGTCCGGGACGGACTGCACACGGAGATGGACCGCGACGACGACGTCATCGTCATGGGCGAGGACGTCGGCGAGAACGGCGGCGTCTTCCGCGCGACCGACGGCCTCTACGAGGCGTTCGGCGAGAATCGGGTAATCGACACCCCACTCGCGGAATCAGGGATCGTCGGCACGGCGATCGGGATGGCCGCCTACGGGAAGCGCCCGGTCCCCGAGATCCAGTTCATGGGCTTTATCTACCCTGCGTTCGACCAGATCGTCTCCCACGCCGCGCGCCTGCGGACGCGCTCTCGCGGTCGGTTTACCTGTCCGCTGGTCGTCCGGGCTCCCTACGGGGGCGGCATCCGCGCACCGGAACACCACTCCGAGTCGACGGAGGCGATGTTCGCCCACCAGCCCGGGCTCACGGTCGTCATCCCCTCGACCCCTTACGACACCAAGGGGCTGCTCACGAGTGCCATCCGGAGTCCGGACCCGGTACTCTTCTTAGAACCGAAACTCATCTACCGGGCCTTCCGCGAGGAGGTGCCAAGCGAGTCCTACGAGGTGCCACTCGGCGAGGCGGCGGTCCGTCGCGAGGGCTCCGATATCTCGGTCTACACGTGGGGCGCGATGACCCGGCCGACGCTCGAGGCCGCCGACAATCTCGCCGATGAGGGAATCGACGCAGAGGTCGTCGACCTGCGTACGCTCTCGCCGTTAGACGAGGAGACGATCGTCGACTCGTTCACGAAGACCGGGCGCGCTGCAGTCGTCCACGAGGCACCGAAAACGGGTGGACTGGGAGCCGAGATCACCGCGACCCTCCAAGAGGAGGCGCTGCTCTATCAGGAAGCACCGGTCGAGCGCATTACGGGATTCGACACACCGTTCCCGCTGTACGCGCTCGAGGACTACTACCTGCCCGAACCGGCCCGCATCGAGGACGGGATTCGAGACGCCGTGGGGTTCTAACATGGTCAGAGCGTTCGAACTCCCCGACGTTGGCGAAGGCGTCGCCGAGGGGGAACTGGTCTCGTGGCTGGTCGACGCAGGCGACGAGGTTGCGGAGGACCAGCCAGTCGCAGAGGTCGAAACCGACAAAGCCCTCGTGGAAGTCCCCGCGCCGGTCGACGGCACCGTCCGCGAGTTACACGTCGAGGAGGGCGCGGTCGTCCCGGTTGGAACGGTGATCATCTCGTTCGACGTCGCAGGCGACACGGAAGCCGAACCGACAGAAGCGACCGCGGAACCCGAGCCGAGCGAACCAGCAGACGACGCTACCGGAAGTCCCGGCGCGACTGGAGCCGAGGCTGAGGCCGAGGACGTCACGCCGCCCGACGGCAGGGTCTTCGCACCGCCGCGCGTTCGTCGCATGGCCCGCGAACAGGGACTGGCCCTCTCGAGCATCGACGGAAGCGGCCCCGATGGTCGAATCACTGCAGCCGACGTGCGGGCAGCGACCGGCGAAGCCACCGAGACAGAGCCAGAACAGCCACAGTCACAGGAACCTGTAACCGACGCCGAGCCCGCGGCGACCGATGACGAGAGCGGCGCTGACACCATTGGGGCTGGCGAAGCCGAATCGGCAACTCCCGATCGGGGCGCATCACCGGCGCGACTCGAGGCCGCCGATCGCGAGACGACCCTGGCAGCACCCGCGACCCGACGGATCGCCGAGGAGGAAGGCATCGATATCGACGCCGTCCCAGCCACCGAAGAACGCGACGGCGAGGCGTTCGTCACGCCGGAGGCGGTTCGGGAGTACGCCGAGGCACAGCGCCAGGCCCAAGAGGCCGATCGCGAGGCAGTCGAAGCGGGCGAGCCGGTCGGAACGACGGGGGCCGACTTCGCTCCCGGCGAGCGCGAACGCCGCGAACCGTTCCGCGGCGTTCGCAAGACGATTGCCGAGGCGATGGTCGAGTCCAAATACAGCGCGCCCCACGTTACCCACCACGACGAGGTCGACGTGACCGCGCTCGTCGACGCACGCGAGAAACTCAAACCTCGTGCCGAGGAACGGGGAATCCGGTTGACCTACATGCCGTTCATCATGAAGGCCGTCGTGGCAGCCCTGAACGAATACCCCGAAATGAACGCGGTCATCGACGAGGAGAACGACGAGATCGTCTACCGCGACTACTACAACATCGGTGTCGCAACCGCGACCGATGTCGGGCTGATGGTGCCAGTCGTCGACGCCGCCGACCGGAAAGGACTGTTGCAACTGTCGTCGGAAATGAACGAACTCGTCCAGACGGCTCGCGACCGGACGATCAGCCCCGAGGACCTCCAGGGATCGACGTTTACGATCACCAACGTCGGCGGCATCGGCGGCGAATACGCCACGCCGATCATCAACTACCCCGAAGCGGGCATCCTCGCGATCGGCGAGATCAAACGCAAGCCACGCGTCGTCACCGACGAGCACGGCACAGAATCGATCGAACCCCGCTCGGTGCTGACCCTCTCGCTGTCGTTCGACCACCGGCTGGTCGACGGAGCCGTCGGGGCTCGGTTTACCAACACCGTGATAGAGTACCTCGAGAACCCGAATCTCCTCTTGCTCGAGTGACTCGCGTGTCCGTCAGCGCAGTGCTGACGGCCGTCGTCACTCGTCCGGGACGATATCGACGAGCACGTCGAGTGCGTCTGCGGCCTCACAGACGCGATCCTGTGTCTCGGCCAACGCGAGCACCGAGCCGTCGTCCTCAAGCGTGTCCTGCAGGTCGGAGACCGATCGAAGATAGCGCTCGAGACTCGCTTCGGTCGTCGCCCCCTCGAGTCGGTCGCCGAGTTCGATCAGCTGCTCGATGACCTCCCGGACGTGACGGCGGTAGGTGTCCTCGCACTCACAAGCCTGTTCACTGGCTGTGCGAGCGGTCGTGGCGATCTCACGAGCGAGTCGGCTGCCGTCACCCTCGCTTGTCCGCCGTTCTAACCGCTCGGCGAGGGCGTCGAACACGCGCGACCGCTCTGTGAGCGTCTTGCGCATGACGTATCGGGTCAGCGTAGCCTGCTCCCGTTCGACGCGCTCGATGTCGGCCTCGAGGGCATCGAGTCGATCCGAAACCGCCGTAATATCGTCCGGAATGTCGGGCGGCTCCCGTTCGACCGGCGTTCGGTGGGGGTTGTCGGTGTCCGTGATATGGTCGATGATCGTCCCAAAGAGCAGTTCGTGATCGTAGACGAACTCCCGAGGTGCCGACGCCGCTGAGTCCGTCCAGTCACCGTCGGGCGTCCGCTCGAACGAACCGAGAAACACCCCCGTCTCCGAGTCGGATGGGATCGAAGACCGGTATTGGTCGTGGTATCGCTCAAGGAGGTGCTGAGAGAACGATGCCGTGTCGACACAGTCCGTCTCGATGTCCGGTATCTCGACAGTTGGTCGTTGCGTTCGGTCGTCACTCGTTCCCTCTCGATACGTCAGCTCGAAACTTTCGAGCGTCCGGTTCGCCGTCGAGTCGTCATCGATGGCATCGTCAGTGTTTGGGACCGGGACAGGTTCCAGTGCCAGCTCGTCGTACTGAATGTAGAGTGAGAGTTCGTTTCCAGAGGGATGTGGAAGCGATGTCGTCGTTACCCGGTCGACGACGATCGGTCGGCCGTTTCCATCTAGCGCTATGCCAGGCTCGATCGTCACCTCGAGCCCGTCGTCGGTGTCGCTAATCGATTGCACCTCGAGTCCGTGGAGAACGCCACTTCCAGCCACGAATCGGGCAAGTGTGTGCAACCGCTCGGCGTGATACTCCTGTTCTGCGTCCATATCTCGGGGAGTCATCAGTTTCCCGCTAAAGAAGCGGTTCTTCCGAAACTGAGAGAGACTGCCTCGTTTCCCAGTATCGTGGCCCGTATCGCGAGTCATGTCGATCAGTTAGCGTTTCGTGCATATTTAATCATAGCGAAATCATAGAAATGAGAGACGGTTCATGCTGAAATCTATGAGCTCGACAGCGGTAGCCAACGAACTGTTCTCGTTCAGAGCACCGTGACGGCAATCTATAGTATCATACGATCGTCCTACTTTCATTTCATCTCGTCAGACACAGCATTTTGTAAATTAAAACGCCAATCATTTAGCTGTAAATTACAGTAGCAGACGTTATTTCCAACTATTTTAAATAGATAAGTTTTATATCCTATGTGTATGAATATAGCATCACCACACCACTGATTGGAGGAGTGATAGAAATGCCAGAATACCTCTCACCAGGCGTATACGTCGAAGAAGTCGACAGCGGCACCAAATCCGTCGAAGGTGTCAGCACCAGCACTGCTGGCTTTCTCGGTGAAACGGAGCGCGGTCCTGTCGAACCGACACTCGTAACGAGTTTTTCCGAATTTAAACGAACGTTCGGCTCGAGTCCACGCTCATCTGACCTCGACGTAGCCGTCGACGGGTTCTTCAAGAACGGCGGGAGTCGCTGCTACGTCGGGCGCGTCGCGGCCGCCGAGTCGACGGATGTCGCGACGACGACCCTCGTCGACGAGGATCGAAACGACGTCATCACCGTCAAAGCGATCGGGCCGGGCGCATGGGGTAGTTCGATCGCCGCGATCGTCGACGACGGCGAGAACGACTATTTCACACTGACGCTGCGATACTGGTCGTGTGATCTCGAGGCGGTCAGCAAACCCGCGTCCGACCAACCTGACCCTGCACCCGACATCGAAGAAGTCTACGAGGACATGTCGGTCGATCCCGAGTCCAGCCAGTTCTACGAGAAACAGATCCCGGGATCGGTGCTCGTCGACCTCGAACAGCAAGCTGCGGGCTGCCCTGCCGACGGGCTCTCCTGGCTGTCTCGGGACGTGCCCGAGGAGTACGCCGACGGTGGCTTGATCCAACTCGGCGATGAGGCGGAGACCGCTGCCTACATCCCCGACGATCTCGAGGACCGAGCGTACACCGAGTTACAGGGGATCGCCAAACCGTTCGATATCGATGCGTCCCAGTCCCAGGAGGAGTTACAGGCTGATCTCGAGGCAATCCGCTCCGGTGAGATGACGGTCGATGTCGACGTCGTCTCCGATCTCTCGGCAACGCCCGAAACCGAAACGGTAGCCCTCAGCGACTACGAGGGTGTCAACAAACCTGGGATGCGAACCGGGCTCGCGGCGTTCAGGGAACTCGACGACATCTCGCTCGTTTGTGTCCCCGACGAAAACGACATCGAGGGGCTGACCGAGGCAGTCGTCGCCCACTGTGAGAACATGGGTGAGCGGTTCGCGATCTTGCAGGCACCGCAGAACGCGGGTGCGATCTCGGAGATCGAAACGCCGGTTGATTCCTCGTATGCGGCTTATTACTATCCGTGGGTCGAGGCGACGGATCCGCTGACCAACCGAAAGCGACTCGTCCCGCCTGGCGGCCACATCGCCGGGATCTTCGCGCGAAGCGACGTCGAACACGGCGTCCACAAGGCTCCCGCAAACGAAGTCGTTCGGGGCATCCTCGGCACACAACACACGATCACCAAGGGCGAACAAGACGTTCTGAATCCGAAGGGCGTCAACTGCATTCGGAGCTTTCAGGGTCGCGGCATCCGCCTCTGGGGTGCCCGAACGACGTCCAGCGATCCGTCCTGGAAGTACGTGAACGTGCGGCGACTGTTCCTCTACATCGAGCAGTCGATCGATGAGGGAACCCAGTGGGCAGTCTTCGAACCCAACGACGAGGACCTGTGGGCCCGCGTCCGTCAGTCCGCGGAGAACTTCCTGACGACAGTCTGGCGAGACGGCGGGCTACAGGGCAGCACCGCCGACGAGGCGTTCTACGTCAAATGCGGCGAGGAGACGATGACCCAAGACGACATCGACAACGGCCGGCTCATCGTCGAGATCGGCATCGCGCCGGTCAAACCGGCCGAGTTCGTCGTCTTCAGAATTAGTCAGGACACCGGCGACATGTAGCCCGCTGCTACCGACACAACCACCACTAAACGAACACCACAATGCCAGATTCACACGGTCCACTTCGACAAACCGAGTTCAAGGTCGAACTCGACGGCGTCGGCGTCCCCGGCTTCGTCGAGGTCGAACTGCCAGCAATGCGAACCGAACAGGTCGAATATCGCGAGGGGAACGATCCCTCACACAACCGAAAGCTCTGGGGAGACACCCAGTACGACGACCTCGTTCTCGTTCGCGGTGCAAACGAGAAAAACGAGGCGCTCTACAAGTGGCGAAAAGCCGTCGATCAAGGGAAGATGGACGACGGTGGCCGCAAGAACATCGCCGTGATCATCATGAACGAAGTCGGTGACTCGGTGCTTCGGTTCGAGTTCACGAATGCGTGGATCAAGGAGTACCGACCACCGACGCTCAACTCCCACGGCGGGGGCGGACAGGGTAATCTCGCGACCGAATCCTACGTCGTCACATTCGACGAAATGGAGCGCAAGAACGTATGACACCGCCAGCCACCCAGCTCCTGGACGCGGGTACCGTTTCCATTTCGCCTGCCCGGTTCGATTCGGACTGGCGCGTCGACGACGAGGGTGTGCTACACACCGGTCGGTCAGCACCGTTCGCCGAGCGCGTCGTCGTCGCCGCTGGCCAGAGCGGTGATCGACCATGACCGGCGGCACGCTCCAGACCGAGTTCGAATTCACCCTTCCACAGGGGTACGTCGACGACGAGGGAACGCTCCACAAGGAGGGGCGCATGCGCCTCGCAACGGCGGCCGACGAGATCGAGCCGTTGCAGACCCCTCGCGTCCAGTCGAACTCCTCGTACCTGACGCTCGTCTTGCTGTCGCGGGTCGTAACCGAACTCGGCGATCTCGAGACGATCGACATCAGCGTCATCGAGGACCTGTTCGTCTCGGACCTCGAGTACCTGCAGGCACTCTACGAGCGGATCAACAACCAGGGAGTAAACGCCGTCGAGACGGCCTGTCCCGAGTGTGGCGAGCGATTCGAGATCGACGCCGAAAGCGGTGCCCATCTCACGACAGACGGTGCGAGCGGGACCGCGGCTCCGGCTGGCATGGACGCCGGCGCGCCCGGGGTCGGCGATGACCTCGGTGGGATCGGTGCGATCGACTCGTCCGGACTCGAGACCACCGAGATGCAAGCGGCCAGTGCCGACTCGACCGACGGTGAGAACGGTGAGTCGGGAAACCCAGTGGAGTAATCCGGCTGTACGAGCCGGATCGCCTCTACGAGGAGGTCGCGTTCGTGGCCTACCACTTCGGGTGGAGCCACGAGACGGTGTTGAACATGCCCCACTGGGAACGACAGCGCTGGTGTAGACAGATCAGCGAGATCAACGACCGAATGAACGAGACACCGTCCGAGCGAGGCCGGAACCGCCGGCGCAGTGGCGGCCGGGGTCGTGGACGCGGACGCGACGATGCCGGTGGTGGGATCGTCCTCCGTAATCCACCGGACTCCGACTGACCACGAACCACGGTATCTGGGGATCAGATACCACCACCGTGCAGTACTGAGACGATGGCAACAGACACGAACCAAACCGATCCCTACGCACAGTACAATTTCGAGGTCGAGGTCGACGGCGAGCCGGTCGCCGGCTTCGCCGAGGTCGCCGGGATAACGATGGAACTGGAAACCGTCCCGTACCGAGAGGGCGGCGTCAACGATCATGTCCACCAGTTACCCGGCCAGTTCGCACACGCGAACCTCGTCCTCCAGCGCGGGTTGACGAAAAACACGACCTTCTGGGAGTGGATCCAGACGGTCATGAGCGGGACGCTCACCAGGAAAAACGTCGTCGTCACGGTAAAAGATGGCTTTCGTGGCGACAGTCAATGGGGGTGGGAGTTCGCCGGCGCCTATCCGACGAAGTGGTCGGGACCGGACCTCGTGAGCACCAAACGAGGAATGGCGATCGAGTCGATCGAGTTGGCCTACGAGCGCTTCTCGACGCTGTCAGGAATGCCGGACTGAGGGTGACGGCTGGGTAGCCGTCTCCCGCAGCCAGTCAGAACTCGTCGGTCGGCGGCGCGATTCCCTCGTCTTCGTCACTTTCGAGCTCGAACTCCTCGCGAACCTCTCGAATCCGATCCCGGATGTCGGCCGCCAGTTCGAACTCGAGGTTGTTCGCTGCCTCCTGCATCTGAGTCTCGAGTTCGTCGATGTAGCGTGCGGCGTCGTCTTCGTCGTCGAGTTCCCGGCCGGAAACCTCGCTGGTGTCGGTCTTCGACCCGGGGAGGTTGGTCTCGCCGATCTCCTTGTCGATCGTGGTCGGTTCGAGGCCATGGTTCTCGTTGTACTGCTGTTGAATCTGCCGGCGACGCTGTGTCTCCTCGATCGCGGACGCCATCGCGCTCGAGGGCTCGTCGGCGTAGAGGACGACCTCGCCGTTGACGTTGCGTGCGGCCCGGCCCATCGTCTGGACGAGCGTCGTCTCCGAGCGCAAGAACCCTTCCTGATCGGCATCTAAGATTGCCACCAGCGAGACCTCGGGGATGTCCAGGCCCTCCCGCAGGAGGTTGATCCCCACGAGCACGTCGATCTCCCCGAGTCGGAGCGAGCGGATGATCTCGTGGCGCTCTAAGGTGTCGGTCTCGTCGTGCATGTAGGCGACGTCGACGCCTGCTTCCTCGAGATACTCGGTCAGGTCCTCGGCCATCCGTTTGGTCAGCGTCGTCACGAGGGTGCGTTCGTCGCGGTCGATACGCTCGTCGATGCGGTCCATGAGATCGTCGACCTGGCCGGTCGCGTCCGCGACCTCGATCTGTGGGTCGACGAGGTGGGTGGGCCGAACGATCTGTTCGACGATCTGGTCGCTGTGTTCGGTTTCGTAGTCGCCCGGTGTCGCCGAGACGTACAGCGTCTGATCCGTTTTCTCCTCGAACTCCTCGAAGGTCAGCGGGCGATTGTCGTAGGCCGTCGGCAGCCGAAAGCCGTTCTCGACCAGCGAGTCCTTGCGGGACTTGTCGCCGGCGTACTGGCCGCGGATCTGCGGCAGCGTGACGTGAGACTCGTCGACGACGGTCAGGAAGTCGTCGGGGAAGTAGTCAAGCAGGGTGTAGGGCGCGTCGCCGGAGTCGCGATCCGAAAGGTAGACAGAATAGTTCTCGATACCCGAACAGTAGCCGGTCTCGGCCATCATCTCGAGATCAAAGGTCGTCCGCTCCTCGATGCGCTGGGCGGCGATCATATCGCCCTGTCGCTCGAAGTACGAGATGCGCGAGTCGAGGTCGTCGCGGATCTCGTCCATCGCGCGCTCGAGTTTCGTCTCGGGAATCGAGTAGTGCTCGGCGGGGTGGACGAGGACGGCCTGCTGGTCGCCTTTGGTCTCGCCCTCGAGGGGGTCGACCTTGACCATGCGGTCGATCTCGTCGCCCCAGAGTTCGACGCGGACGGCATAGCGGCCGTACATCGGGTAAATCTCGATGGTATCGCCCCGCACGCGGAAGGTCCCTTGCGTGAAGTCGACGTCGTTGCGCTCGTAGTTGAGGTCAACCAGTTGAGCGAGCAACTCGTCGCGGCCGATCTGTTCGCCGACCTCGAGGCGCAGCGACATGTCGACGTAGTTGCGCGGATCACCGAGCCCGTAGATAGCGGAGACGGAAGCGACGACGATGACGTCCTCCCGTGTGAGCAGCGACCGAGTCGCTGAGTGTCGCAGTCGGTCGATCTCGTCGTTGATCGACGCGTCCTTGTCGATGTAGGTGTCGGTCTGCTCGACGTAGGCCTCGGGCTGATAGTAGTCGTAGTAGGAGACGAAGTATTCGACGGCGTTCTCGGGGAAGAGATTGCGGAACTCCTCGTAGAGCTGGGCCGCCAGCGTCTTGTTGTGGGCGATGACCAGCGTCGGCTTTTGAATCTCCTCGATCACCCACGAGACGGTGTTGGTCTTCCCGGAGCCGGTCACGCCAAGCAGGGTCTGTTTGTCCATGCCAGACCGGAAGCCATCGGCCAACTGCTCGATCGCCTCGGGCTGGTCGCCCGCGGGCTCGAACGGAGCGTCGACTTCGAACGGTCGGTCGACGTCAGGACGGTCCGGCTGCAACGGGCCTTGCGCGTCGCTCATTGTCGGGATCAGGGCCTCGAGCCACTTGACCCGCTCGCATACCCCAGCCGAAACGGGGGCGAGTTGCCCTACTCGAAAGGCTCACCGCACCAGTCGACCCGTCGATCGGCTATTTATCGTCGTCAGTCGTCGGCCCGTCGACCGTCATCTCGACAGTGAACTCGCGGTCCATCGTATCCGCCGGCGGCTCGAGGTAGCCGATTGCGTAGCCAGTGTAGGCCATCCCCCGCTCGAGGGTGACGTCGAACGAGGCGACGGTCGTCTCCGGATCACCGGCCGGTCGGACCGAAAGAGTGTACGACCCGGCGGGAACCGGGACGTAGTCGGTCGCGTCGGTGAACGCGACGTTCTCGAAGACCAGCTCGTCGTCGGCGTAGACGTCGACCGCCGGCGCGTCAGGTGTGGCGTGAACGAGTCGGGTGAGCGCCGAGCCCGCGTCCACGAGCACCGCCGGCTCGAAGGTTTCGGCCTCGAGTTCGCCGATCGCGGCGACAGTGTAGTATGCAGCACCGAAGGTCACGTCGCCCTCGAAGGCGACCGTGTTCGGATCGCCGGCAGCCGTGATCGTTACCGTGTAGGTGCCCGGTTTGAGCTCTAGGTACGGCGAGACGTCACCGTAGGCGACGTCTGCGAGTACCTGCTCGCCGTCGACGTAGACGTCGACGTTCGGCGCGTCCGGAGAGAAGTGTGCGACCCGGACGGCCGCCCCCGACATCTCTTTCGAGGTATCGACCGAGTCCGTGTCACTCGAGCGCTGGTCGTGTTCGTATTCGCCACCGGCCAAAACGGTGCCACTCGCTGCCGTTACCCCACCTGCGATGCCCATCGTTTTCAGGGCCGTTCGTCGTGATACTGGCATGCTGCAAGTAAGAGGGGAGACGCCGAACGAAAAAAGCGCCCAGTCAGTAGTAGAGGTAGTTTCGACCTTTCTCGCGGTGCTTTCCGTGTATGTGGACCCTGCCGTCTGAAGGCTACCCATACACCGACGAGTAAGGGACGCCAACACGAGTAGCGGTCGCGAACACCCAGGTCCGTTTGGAGACCGCAGCACGTAGCGACTGCTCGCCCAACCGTTATGCAGCGAGCGGTGGTAGCCGCAGCTATGTCCGACGAACTCGAGTCGGCGCTCGAATCTGTCGAAGCCTACCGCGAGACCATCGATCGGACATAACGCGCGAGCAGAGACGACGGCACACGGAGGCGGTGCTTACTCGAGGCGCTCTAACACCGCCGTTTTCTCGTAGGACAACGACAGCGAGCGCGAGCGACCCCGCCCGTCGACATCGGTGTAGTCGGCGTCGATCAGGCCGAGCTGGTCGAGTTTGTTGACGATCTCTGAGTAGCGCGTATAGCCCAGCTCGGTCCGCTCGTGGAAGGCCTCGTAGACCTCACCAGCCTGCTCGCCGTCGTGAGTGGCGATCACCTCGAGTAATGCCTGTTCGGTATCGCTGAGTCCCGACAGCGACCGGGTGAGGTTGATATACTTAGATTTCTCGTAAGCGTTCTCGACGTCTTGGCGCTCGACGGTACGGCTGGCTCGCATCTCGGCGTTGAGCCCTGCCCGGCGAAGCAGGTCGATCCCGACCCGAAGATCACCGCTCTCGGCGGTGAGGTCGGCAACGTACTCGAGGGTGTCCCGTGAGATGACCCCGTCGTGGAAGCCGCGTGTGACGCGTTCGGCGAGGATGTCGACGATTTCGGGCTGGTCGTAGACGGGGAAATAGACGTCTTCGGGGCGGAAGACGCTCTGGACCCGGGAGTCGAGTTCGTCGATGACATCCAAAGCGGGATCAGAAGAGACGACGATGACGCCGATTTTCGCGCCGGGGTACTCCTCGTGGGCCCGCAGAAGCGAATACAGGGTGTCGCTGGCCTCGTTCTCGTAGAAGAGGTAGTTGACATCGTCAAGTGCGACGATGAGGACCTTATCTTCCTCGACGAGCTTCTCGGCGATCTGGCCGAACAGCTTCTTGAACGAGATGCCCGACGAGGGTGGCTCGTAATCAAATGTGCCCTCGAACAGTCGCGAAAAGACGGAGTACCGCGTCGCGTTAACCTGACAGTTGACGCGAATCGTCCGGACATCGCTCGTCTGTGTCCCGATCTCGTCGAACAACTTCTGGACTGCCGTCGTCTTTCCCGTCCCGGGTGGGCCCCGCACCACGACGTTCAGCGGTCGCGACCCCCGCACCGCCGGGCGCAGCGCATACGTCAGGCTCTGGGTCTGGCCCTCGCGGTGCTTGAACGTCTCGGGGACGTAGTCGATCTCGAAGACGTGTTCGTTCTTGAACACGGATTCGTCCCACGACAACATTCCCCCGTCGGGGTCGTCTGCCATCACTTTCACCCTGCTTCCGCAGCGTCTTAACCCTTCGGTGGGTCCACATCCCGGACAGAGACTACGCTACCCGTTACTGTTTGACATGGTAACAAGGCCATCATATTCATATCGTCACACCGCCACGGCTCGGCTACTCGAACTTCTCCAACAGGTCCCCGTAGAACGCGCTGTCGTGTTCGCCCGCCAGTTTCTCGACAATCAGCTCCGGCGTCGACCGCGCGAGGTGGTCTTTGACCGGCGAGCGGTTCACCTCGAGTTCGCCATTCACGAGTCCAACCGCCTCGATCCCGTCGACCGTCACGTCGAAGGCGGCCATCTCGCGGATCTCGCCTGCGAGGTGGGAGACGAACACCGCGGTCGCGCCGTTGTCCGACAGCGCCTCGAGAATGCCGGCGATGATCTTCGCCGACGCCCCGGGCTCGGTGATACTCTCGAGTTCGTCGACTAACACGAGTGAGCCCTCACCGCCCTGTGCGAGGTCGGCGAACTCCCGGACAGTCGACTCGAAGGCCCCCGCGTCCAGCGTTCCCTGCGTCTTCGCGTGATAGTGCAGATCGTCGAACCGCCGCAAGCGCACCCGCTCGGCGGGAACGGGCAGTCCCATGTGGGCCAGCACGACCACACTCGCGACCAGATCCAGCGTGGAGGTCTTTCCGCCGCTGTTGACTCCCGAGAGCAAGGCGACGCCCGAGACCGCGTAGTCGACTGGATCGATCCGCTCGAGCGGTTCGTCGAGCAGCGGGGAGCGACCGCCCTCGATGTCGAAGCCGACAGCGTCGGTCGGGTCGACGAACGCGGGCAGCACGCAGTCGAAGTCATCGGCGAAGCGGGCGATCGCGAGTTCGACATCTAGCTCGAGCGCGTCGCGAACGAGTTGGCGGGCACCCTCGCGCTGGTCGGCCAGGTCGGCTGCGAGTTCGCGTTTGAGTCGTCCCGCACGGCGCTCCTTGGCCGCAGTCAACTCCTCGCGCAGCCGACCGACGATGTCCTCGTCGCGTTCGACCGGGAACGTCGGCTCGTCGCCGAACGCACGGCGGGCGATCTCGGCCTCGCCAGCCTCGAGGTCGAGCGCGTCGA
>JGI12405J12835_1000148_pt1 | contig 23865 bp, 25 predicted proteins | sample A23P3SouthBayCA_FD_12835 | JGI IMG/M metagenome (IMG submission 12835)
CCCGGTCTGACGACGAAACGTCGTAGGCGGTGTAATCGCCATTCCCGTTCAACATCCCAGACTTGAGGGCGAGATGACCGTCGCCCAACCCATCGGGGCGTCTGCCCGATGGTAAAGTTAGCAGTTTTAGACCAACGTTCTTCGCCGCGTTGTAATCGCCATCAACCTCGTACCCACAGTCGTTGCACTCAAACCACCCGTCCGAATTACGGTTCGTGCTGGACTGGTGCCCACACTTCGAGCAGGTCTGCGAAGTGAGTACGTGTGGGCCGCAGCCATCAGGTTCGATCCGCAATGAGGGACGCGATAATCAAGAGCGCACGCAGACAGTTGCAATCGGTGTATCATTCTTGGAAGCCGTTGTCAGCAACGACGGTCTGCAGGTGGTCCACATTCTTCGTATCGACGTTTTCAGACGCTTTTCGCGGGTGTGCGTCTCTCTTCAACGGCCGCATCGTGGTTTAGTAGTCATTGTGCGTCTGATAGAACTGAACTCATGGCATCAGTTATTACCGGGCTCGCTGGCGGCGTGATTGCAACGATCGTTATGACCATCGCGATGATGATGATGATGGGCGATGGGGGGCCGCCGCCGACGGCAGCGCTCGTCGCGAAGTTCGCCGGCGGCGAACCCGAGGACTACGCGATGCCCGGGATGGCGTTGCATTTCGTCTACGGCATCGTCGCTGGCGCGGTGTTCGCGATCGGCGTCCCGCTGATCGGTCTCGACCTCGGGTCGATCGCCGTCGCCGGGGGGCTCGGACTCGTCTACGGCATCGTCCTGATGATCGGCGGAATGATGTTCTGGATGCGGGCGGTCATCGGCATGGAGCCCGACCGCGACATGATGGTGATGTTCGGAACGGTTCACGTCGTCTACGGGCTCGTTCTGGGTGGGTTCCTCGGGGCCGGGATCCTTGCGTAAGCGAACCGTGGCCGTTTGGGTCGACGTTTCGGAGAGGACACATCCACGCGACACCACCCAATGACCGGCCACCGCTCCGTCCTCGTCGGCGGTGCCGTCTTCCTCGTCGGTGTAGCCGTCGTGGCGGCGCCGGCAGAGGCCGCGACGCTGTCGCTACGACCCCCCGCGTTGCAGGGGCTTCCTGTGCCGGCCGGCTTCCCGGTCGACCGGTTCCTCGCTCACTGGTGGGTGTTCCCGGCGTCGATACTCTTCTCGCTGGTCGCGCTCGCGTCCGGCGTCTCTGGGGCGCTGTTCTTCAGCCCCTTCTTCATGCTGGTCGTCGGCCTCTCCCCCTCGCAGGCCATCGGTGCCGGCCTGCTGACCGAGGTGTTCGGGATGGGCAACGGCCTGCTGAACTACGTCCGCCAGCGCGTCGTCGACTACGCGACCGCGAAGTGGCTCCTGCTCGGAGCCGTCCCGGCGGTCGTCGTCGGGGCGGTCGCCGCCCACTACGTCCCGACGACGCTGCTCAAGCTCGCATTCGGGGTCGGGCTCCTCGGGCTGGGCGGCTTTCTCGTCTACTACGACCCGCCCGAAGAGTACGTCCCGGGCGAGTCAGAGGGAACGTTCCTCGAACGGAAGAACACGGGGCGCGGACAGACGACGGTCGAAACGACGGACGGCGAGACGTTTACCTACGACACCTGCTGGCGGCCGCCCGGGGTAGGCCTGGCGACGGCCGGCGGATTTATCACGGGGCTCATCAGCGCCGGTCTCCCGGAAGTGACGACCACGCAGCTCATCGTCCGGTGTCGGCTGCCGCCGCGGGTCGCCGTCGCGACGAGCGTGTTCGTCCTCGCCATCGCCGCGCTCGCGGGCGCTGTCGTCCACGCGCTCGCCGCGACCCCCGTCTGGTACATCATCGCGTGGTCCGTCCCCGGCGTGCTGATCGGCGGCACCGTCGGGACGCGCGTGGCGAAGTACGTGCCGAGCGAGATCATGGAGCCGGCGCTCGGCGTCGTGTTCGGGGTGGTCGGCGTCGTCGTGCTGGCGAGCGAACTACTCGCGTGACGGCCCAGCTATCGGTTCGAGGGGCCGCGGCGACTCACTCCGCGACGATTTCGAACTGCAGCCGGCGGCGGCCGTCGTCTCCGTCCCCGACCGTCGGCAGGACGGCCTGCCCGGCGGCGACCGCGTCGGGATCTGTCCCCCGGAGCAGGCCCGTCAGCCGGACCGGGCCGAACTCGGCGATTGCGGTCACGTAGGGCGCCTCCCCGTCGAACTCCGGCGTTGGGACGTGGACGGTCGTGTGCGTCACGATCTCCCCGGTCGCCGGGAGCGGCTGCCGGTCGAGCTCGCGAGCGCCGCAGACGGGACACGCTCGCCGGGGTGGAAGCGAGCCGTGTCCGTCCGAGCACTCCAGGTAGTAGCCCTCGCCCGCCGCGATCGCGTCCAGCCACTCGTCGTGACCGGCGTTCGTGCTCGTCGGCGCCGTCATTCTGCCACCTCCAAGACGTGGACCGTCGCGCTCGCGACCGTACCGCCGGCGTTGTGTGCGACGCCGGTCGTCGCGTCGGCCACGACGTCGCTGTTGGGGTGGTCACCGCGGAGCAGTCGCGTCACCTCGACGGCCTGACTCGTCCCGGTCGCACCGACCGGATGCCCCTTCGCCTTCAGCCCGCCGGAGAGGTTGATCGGTGTCTCCCCGTCGCGCGTGGTCTCGCCGTCGCGGGCGGCCGCGAGGCCTGCGCCCGGCTCGTACAGCCCCAGCGCCTCGATCGCGAGCACCTCCGCGATGGTGAAACAGTCGTGGACCTCGGCGAAGTCGATTGCCTCGACGCCGATGTCCGCCTCGGCGTACGCCGCCTCGGCCGCCCGGCTGGTCGCAGGGGTATAGAAGAGGTCGCGCCGGTCCTGCAACGCGAGGGTGTCGCCGGCCTGCCCGGCGCCCGAGACGACGACGGGTGCGTCGACGTCGTGTTCGGCCGCGTACGCGTCGCTGACGAGCACGAGCGCGCTCGCGCCGTCGGTGATCGGACAGGCGTCGTAGAGGCCGAGCGGCTCGGCGATCATCGGGGCCTCCAGGGCCTCCTCGACGGTGATCTCGCGCTGGAACTGCGCGTACTCGTTCGGCAGCGCGTTCGCGTGGTTCTTGACGGCGACGTGTGCCAGCTCCGAGCGGTCGCCCCCGAACTCCGCGAAGTAGGCACGTGCCATCAGCGCGTACGCGCCGGGAAACGTCACGCCGGCTCTGATTTCGAACAGGTCGTCGGCCGCGATGGCCAGCCCCTCGGTCGCGCCGGCGGTCCCGAGGTTGTTCATCCGCTCGGCGCCGCCGACGAGCGCGACGTCGATTTCGCCCGTCCGAACCGCTCGGACGGCATCGTGAAGCGCGACGCCGCTGGAGGCGCACGCGCTCTCGTACCGGGTGACCGGCCGCTCGGAGACGCCGAGCGCCTCGGCGACGAGCGGCCCCTGGTGGCCCTGGTGCTCGGCGAGCTCGCCCATGAAGTTGCCGTAGTAGAGCTCGTCGAGTTCGGTCGCGTCGAGGCCGGCGTCGTCAAGGGCGGCCAGCGCCGCCTCGGCGAACAAGTCCCGGCTGGTCCGTTCCGGGTGGACGCCGAAGTGGGTCAACCCGACGCCCGCGATGCGGGGAGGAGACATGGACGGTATGAGGGGGCGTGCTTCAAAAAGCGTGACGCGAGTGGACGGACGGCTTGCAGGGTGTGGGGTGTATCCGGTGACGACGGAGACGTGCCGCTGAATCGACCGTACTGGGAGACTCAGTACCCCTCGAACGTACCGTTCTCGCCGCGGTAGGCGCAGTGGAACGCCGCCAGCTCGCTGTAGAACCGCGGGAGCAGCTCCGTACGCACGTCCACGTCCTCGTCGCCGTCGAACCGCGTCCGCGTCCACGCGAGCGCGTCTTCCACGGCTGCCTCGACGTGCGGCGGCACCCCCGGCTCGCCGGTCGAGGCGATGTACGCCCACGTGAACGCCGCTTCGAGCTGGTCGAAAAACCGATCGGTGGATTCGAACTCGGTGAGCCCGGCGGCCGCGAGCCGGTAGTAGGTCCGTTGGATGAGCGCCGAGCCGCGGTCCACGCCGTGTTCGGTGAACGACGACGTCGTCGTACAGTCGACCATCCCGTACGGTGCCTCCGCAGTGTCATCGAGTGACATACGTGTCAATTATTGCAGTTACTATAAGTAACCAACCTGACTCTGCGACGCGATTACACGGCCGACGGGAAGCAACTAGCAGATCGAACAATCCGGGCACCGAACAGGGTCAGTCCTCGGGCTCCCCTGCGGGAGCGTGATCGAGCAGCTCGGCGCTGTCGCCGTCAAGCACGCGGGTCATCGGCGTCGCGACGAGGTCGGCTTCGACGAGGGCCCGTTCGGTCGATTCGTCGGCCTCGGTCGGCAGCGACCGCTCGCCGCAGTCGGCACAGACGACCGAGATCGCGTCCCAGGCCATCGCGGTCGCCTCCCGCTCGGCGCGGACGAGCAGACGGTCGCCCGGCGTGTACTCCTGCCCGCAGCTCGGACAGCTCCGGTCGAACGCGCGGCCGATCTCGTAGCCGTCGAGCGTCCGGCGGAGCTCGGACGGCATCGTGTGGTCGCGTGTCACAGCTTCGATTGCGGGCTCACCGTAGAAAACCCTCGGAGGGCGTGCAACTGCGCCGAACAGTCGATTCGGTCCGAGGGATGGAGACGGACGGAGACGGACGGAGACGGCACGGCCGAACGCCGTCTGAACTCGGGAGTCAGGGGAACACGACGACCGGTCCGGTCGCGACCGCGACGACGAGGAGATAAAACGCCGTTCCGAACGCCGCGCTCGTCGCGACGACCGGGTCCGGGTCGCGGTGTGGCAGCGTCCGCCGGACGAGCGGTACGTTCCGGAGCTCCGGCCGCGTCAGGACGTGGTTCATCGCGACGGCGAACGCGGCGACGAGCGGCGGGCCGACGGCGACGCTGTTGACAAGCCGGAACAGCCGGTCGGTGGTTCCGGTCGTGAGCGACACCGTCGCGACGGGGCCGAGAACCGTCGACGGCGCCGGGAGGAGGGGAACGGCGCAACCGTAGGTCGCATAGAGGAACACGACCACGCCAGCGACGATAGTGAGGAGCTTGACGCCGGGGCGGTATCGTGGCGAGAGCACGCGGGGGAACACGAACACGCCGCCGAGGAAGACGGCGTTCATCCCGACCCACGGCCCGAAGTTCTGAACTGCGAGGGGGAGGCCCGTCGCGAGGATGCCCAGACTCACCCAGTCGAGGCTCAACAGCTGCGTGTTCGGACACGACCCCGAGAGGACCTGGGCGCGGTGCACGGGATGGGCGAGATGAACGGTCACCCTCGCGAGCAGAAACGCCGGCACGAGGAGGACATACGCGAACAGCCGCACCTGAAGGCCGGCCGGCGTGGCGACCGCGCCGATGGCAACGGCGGTCGAAAAGTCGAGCACGCCGTTAACGAACCAGAAGGTGAGAAGCGACGGCGCGAACAGGCAGCCGTGCAGGAGCGCGGCGAGGTGGCCCGACGAGTACGACAGCTCCTGTGAGCGGAGGTCTGCGAGGCTCGCGCGGAGGTTCCGCCCTGTGACGACGAGCCGGCTCACTCGGTTCGAGACGCCTGGGTCGCTCATAATCGGCGCCGGGTCGTGCTCGTCCTCGTCGGCGATATCACCGAACTCATCGTCGACCGTTCATTCGGGGCGGTCAGTTCGCCACGTCCTCGAACGCCGCCTCGACCACCTTGCTCAGCGTCGGGTGGGCGTGAATCGTGTCGGCGACCTCGTCGACCGTGAGCCCGGTTCGCATCGCGAGGACGGCCTCGTGGAGCAGCGTGGAGGCCTCGTGGCCGATGGCGTGAGCGCCGAGCAGCTCGCCGTCCGGTGCGGCGAGCACCTTCACGAACCCGTGGTCGAGCTTCTTCGCTCGCCCCATCGCCGAGTCGGCGTAGTCGGCCCGCCCGACGACGTACTCCGTGCCCGCATCGGCGAGCTCCTCTTCGGTCGCCCCGACGCCGACGATCTGCGGCTCCGTGAAGATGGTGTGGGGCATCGCCGAGAGGTCGATCGCCCGCCGCTCGCCGTGGACGACGTTCGCGACCGTGTGCTGCGTCTCGTAATCGCCGGAGTGTTTGAACATCGCGTTGTCGGCGATGTCGCCCTGCGCCCAGACGCCCTCGGCGGACGTCTCGAGGTACGCGTTCGTCTCGATGAACCCGTTCTCGTTGACCGCGATGCCGGCGGCGTCGAGGTCGAGCGTGTCGCTGTTGGGACGGCGTCCGAGCGCCACGAGCAGTTCGTCCCCCGCGACGGTCAGCTCGTCGCCGGCCTCGCTCTCCGCGTGGACGCGGTGGCGTCCCTCGACGACGTCGACGGCCGTCACGCGGTAGCCGGTGTGGACGTCGTGGCGCTCGGCGGCGATCTCGGTGAACGTCTCGGCCACGTCGCCGTCCTCGCGGGGCACCAGCGAGTCCAGCATCTCGACGATCGTCACGTCGGTCCCCATCGCCTCGAAGGCGTAGCCGAGCTCGACGGCGATGTAGCCGCCACCCATGATCGTGAGTCGCTCGGGCGACTCCCGGAGGAAGAGGGCGTCCTGGCTCGTGAGGTAGTCGACCTCGTCGAGGCCGTCGATCGGCGGCACGAGGGGGCGGCTGCCCGCGGCGACCACGACCCGGTCGGCGGTGACGGCCTCCCCGCCGAGTTCGACTGTCCGCTCGTCGACGAACCGCGTCCGTTCCTTGAACAGCGTGAGATGGTCTTTCTCGCGATAGCGCGCTTCCATGTCCTCGGCGATCCCGCCGAGCAGGTCGTCCATCTCGTCGACGACGGCGGCGTGGTCGATCTCGTCGACGGTTGCGTCGACGTGGAACTGGCCGGCCTCACGGACGTCGGTGACGGCGTTGGCGGCCTGTATGAGCATCTTCGATGGGTTACACCCGCGGTTGAGGCAGGTCCCCCCGAGCGGTCCGGGTTCGACGAGCGCGGTCTCCAGTCCGGCGTCGGCCGCGGCTGCGGCAACGTTGTTGCCCGTGCCGCCGCCGATGACGAGGGCGTCGAAGTCGGTCATCCGTGTCGTCGAACGGTGCTGACCGGTAAGAACGCCGCGCGGTGGTTCGTCGTGATTGCACGGCCGTGTCGGGCAGCGAGCCGGAGGGATGGGACCGCAGAAGGGTGACGGGACGGAGAGGTCAGTCGTCCTCGAACTCCTCCCAGAACACGCTCGGCAGCTCCCGGTCGGGGTTCTCCTCGAGGTAGTCCTGTTTCGTCAGGTTCGCGTCCTCGATGAGCGCGGCGGCCTCTCCTGCCCAGACGTAGAAGCCGATGAGCGTCTCCCGGCGCATCCGCTCGAGGTCGACCGAGTGGTAGACGTTGACGACGCCGCCCGCCTCGCGGTTCAGCTCGGAGCGGCGCAACAGCCCGAGTTCCACGAGCGTGTTGAGATAGCGGGTGACGGTGCTCCGGTCGTAGCCCAGCTCGTCGGCGACCTCGCTGGCCGACAGCGGTCCCTCGCCGATGACACACAGACAGATGTCGAGGCCAGCCTTCGGGAGTCCGAACGCCTGCAGCAACACCTGCTTGACATCCGGCGGCTTCACCTGCATCTCCACGTCCGTCACGCGCTCCATCGGCCGGTCGTGACAGGACATCGGCGGCTCGTCGCGCCCAAGCGCCAGGACGACGTTGTCGCAATCGGGACACTCGTAGAGGTCATAGCGGCTGGAGTCGGGGTCGTACTGCACCTCGTCGTCCTGAGACGACTGCTCCGTTCCTTCGTCGGACATCAGCTATCCAGCTCCATGTAGAACGTGATTACGTGGACCGCCGATAAATGTCGGCCCCGTCATCGGTTCGAACCCCCGCTCCCACCGGGAGCGTCCACGATGACCATCTCATCTGTACCCAGCTCGAGGAGCTCCTCGCCAGTGATCGTCACCCGCGCGTGCCCGTCGGGGTCGACCCGCGCAAGCTCACAGGCAACCAATCCCTGTAAGTGGGCTTCGACCGCCCGTTCGTCGATTTCCAGCGCTGCCGCGAGCGCCGCGACGGTCGTCGTCTCCCGTGCCGCGGCGTCGCTCTCGGCGGCGAGTTCCTCGAGGACGGTTCGTCTCGGTACGGGCATATCAGTCGGGGGGGCCGGTCGGTCGGAGCTGGCATCCGTTGCCGTGGGATGCGTGTGGTCGTTGGCCGATCATCGGTGGTGGTAGCGGTTCAGTGCGTCGGTGGAGGAGACGGGGTGGGTGTGCAGCCATCGTCGCTACTCCTCGGCCGTCTGGCTGATATCGAGCGTGTACGCCTCGAGCACGTCGCGACCGAGCAGGACCGGATAGGTCATCTCCGATCGGTCTGTGATGCTCGTCGTGACCGTCCGCCAGCGGCCGTTCAAACAGAGATCGACGTCGACGAGCGGTCGGGTTTCCGTCCCACCCCTCGTCCCTGATCGGACCTCCGTCGTCCCGACGAGTGGCCCGGCACCGATCCGGCCGGCAAGGCCGGTATCGATACTCGTCCGCTTGGCGCCAGTGTCCGACTTCGCGACCGCCGCCGCCGCGCCGTCCCGGCCGCTGATGCGGATGCGCGACGTGTAGCCGAGGGCGCCATCGTCGCCCTCCGAGACGAGCGGCGGCTTGCAGTCTGGGACGGCGTCGTCCAGCGTCGCCGCAAGTTCCGTGACGCGGTCGGTGTCGACGGTGCCGTCGGCACGCTCGATGGCGAGTCGGGCGATGTGTGGCGCCGGTGAGATGCCCGTCGCGGAGAATAGCCCCTTGAACCCCGCGGTGGCGTTCACCTCCAGGACGTACCACTCGCCGTCGACAGGCATCAGGTCGACGCCGGCGAGGTCCAACCCGAGGGCACTCGTCGCCTCCCTCGCGAGCCGGCGAGGTCGCTCGCCCAGCTGGTTGGTGACATCCTCGACGGCGCCGCCGAGAGCGACGTTGGTGCGCCAGTCGCCTTCGGGCGCGTGGCGGCGCATCGCCCCGACGATCTCCCCGCCGACCACGTAGACGCGGACGTCCGAGGGACGGTCGTCGCCGTCCTCAAGGAACTCTTGGACGAACGAGTGTTCGTCGTCGATCATCGGGCCGACGGGGTCGGTCGGAGAGACAACCGACATCCGCTGGCCGTTCGTCCCGATGGTGTGTTTGTGTGCGGCCGCATCGGGGAGGTGTTCGGGCCACGCCTCGAACGTCCGCGGCGAGCGCCCGAAGTAGGCGTCCGGCACGGGGAGCCCCGCAGCGGCGAGCTTCGCGCCGGCGCGGTACTTGTGAAGCGTGTTCGCCACGGCCTCCGGCGGGTTCACCACCGGCGTCGTCTCCTCGTAGAGGGCCGCAAGCTGGAGGTCCTCGAGCTGGTGGTCACTCTTCGTGAACAGCATCCGATTCACGAGGACGTCGACGCGCGGCGAGAGCTGCAGCTCGCCGTCCGCGATCCACGAGGAGACGTTTTCGTCGCGGATCCAGACGGGCTCGTGGCCCACTGCCCGAACCGCGTTCAGTATGGCCTTCGTCTCCTTGCTGTTGTGGGTACTCAACACGCCGATCCGTCGCGTTCCCTCGGCGGTCCCCGCGCTGTCGACGCTTGCCGACCGGTCGGCGCTCGCGGACCGCGTCGCATCAGTCACACCCTCCGGTTCGGGCGAGTTGGACGAGGTGGTCATCAGTCGCTCGTCTCCGTGTGGTAGCTCCCACTCATTACGGGTACCGCGAGCGTGTAACGCAGTTGCAACCGCTCTCCGGGTTAATCCGAGAGAGAACCCATGTCGGGAGCGATGAGCACGGACGGGGCGGAGGCGTTCACGTTCGACGGCGGTCGTGTCGAGCCCGGAGAGACCGAGCGGTTCCGGTATCCGGTGAGCGAGACGTATCTCGGTGACCCCGTCCGGGTTCCGGTGACGATTATCAACGGGGCGCAGCCGGGACCGACGGCGTTCCTCTCGGCGGCGATCCACGGTGACGAACTCAACGGTATCGAAGTGGTCCGCGAGGTCGCCCGGGAGTGGACCCACGCCGACCTCTGCGGGACGCTCGTCTGTCTACCCGTGTTGAACGTGCAGGGGTTCGTCGCCCAGGAACGCTACCTGCCGATCTACGAGCGGGACCTCAACCGCGCGTTTCCTGGCAAGCGGGACAGCACGAGTTCGAATCGGATCGCCCACCGCATCTATCACAACTTCGTCGCGCCGTGTGACTTCGGACTGGATTTCCACACGTCGACCCGCGGGCGGACGAACACCTTCCACGTCCGTGCCGACATGGACGACGAGGGCGCCGCCCGGCTCGCCCGCGCCTTCGGGACGAACCTCATCGTGGCCGGCGAGGGCTCGGAGGGGATGCTCCGCCACGAGGCGACCGAGGACGGCGTGCCGACGATTACTCTCGAGATGGGCGAAGCACACCGCTTCGAGCGAGCACTGATCGACCACGCGCTCGGCGGCGTCCGGAGCGTGTTCGCCGAGTACGGCATCTATCCGCAGGAGACCGTCCGCTGGCCGGGCTGGCGAACCGTCGTCGAGGGATGGAGCGAGAAGACGTGGCTTCGCGCCGACGCCGGCGGCATCGTCGAGATGCACCACGACCGCGGCGAACTCGTCCGCGAGGGCGAGACGGTCTGCCGGATCACCAACCCGTTCAAGGCCGACGCGACCGTCGTCGAGGCGCCGTTCACCGGGCTGCTCGTCGGCGTCCTCGAGAACCCCGTCGTCTACCCCGGCAATCCGCTGTGTCACCTCGTCGAGATCGACGAGACACAGGCGGAGCTAATCGAAGGGAGCGCCGGGCGGCCACACGAGTGACTTCTCTCACGACGCACGTCGTGGGCTTTCTCCTTGGATTTGTGCAAATTCACTCAGTGAGACGGCCCCCGAGTTCGTCGGGGATGAACCGCCGGTACGTCAGTCGGGACGTCCTCGGCCAAACAAACGACCCCCGGAACAGCAATCCCGGTTACTGCGTGACCTTTCGGCTGTGGGCGTCCGCCGCGCACAGCCTCGGCCCTTTTATAATAGCCCCCGTGAACGGTACGCATGGACGACACGAACGGCGTAGACAGACGGACCTTCCTTCGATTCGCTGGAACGACCGCCGCGACCGCGGCGCTCGCCGGCTGTAGCAGCGCGGACTCGGACGACACCGACACTGATGCACCGGAGGACGGGACGAACACCGCCTCGCCAACGACGACCGAGACGGACAGCTCGGACGGAGCCGACGAGACGTTTGCGGTCGACGTGACGCAAGGAGCGATGGCGACGACGCTCGACCCGCACGACCACCGCGAGACGTCGACGCGCAGCGTCCTGTTGCAGGCGTACGAGCGAGTACTGATGCGCGACGCCGAGGGCCGCGTGGTGAGCCGCCTCGCGACCGGGTGGGAGCGGGTCGACGACGACGAGGTCGCCTTCACGATCCGCGAGGGCGTCACGTTCCACGAGGGGGAGTCGCTGACCGCCGCCGACGCCGCGTACTCCGTTCGTCGGGTCGTCGACGACGAGGTCCACATCACGAGCCCACAGTCGGGGCAGCTCGGCGGCATCACCGGTGCCGAAGCGGCGAGCGAGACGGAGCTGCGCGTTCAGTCGGGGGACTACGACCCGATCCTCGTCGCGAGCCTCGCCTCCTACTGTCCGGTCGTGAGCGAGTCGTGGACCGAAGCGCGCACGCCCGACGAGGTCGCCACCAGCGCGAACGGGACGGGCCCGTTCCGGATTACGGCGTACGACCAGGACGTCAGCGTGACCGTCGAGCGGTTCGACGGCTACTGGGGCGACGCGCCGGCGGTCACCGGGGCGACGATCAGCGCGGCCGGCGAGGCGAGCACGCGCGTCAATCAGTTGCGGGCTGGCGAGACGGACGTCGTCACGAACGTTCCGCCGGTGGACGTCGCGACGATCCAGGGCAACGACGACACCCGGGTGTCGGCGGTGCCGAGCACGCGGAACCTGTTCGTCGTGTTGAACCACGGCCGGGCGCCGTTCGACTCGCGGGCGTTCCGGCAGGCGATGAACTACGCGGTCGACCTCGATGCCATCATCGAGAACGTCCTCTCGGGGTTCGGCGACCCGACCGGCCAGCCGACGCTCGATGGCTCGGTCGGCTTCGCCGACAACGTCGACCCGTACCCGTACGACCCCGCAGAGGCCGAGCGGCTGGTCGCGGAGAGCGGCTACGCCGGCACGGAGTTCACGATCCACACGCCGGTCGGCCGGTATCTCGCCGACTTCGAGGTGGCACAGGCCGTCGCCGGCTACATCAACGAGTTGCCGAACGTTTCCTGTCGCGTCCAGCAGCGCGACTTCGGCTCGCTCATCACGGAGTTCACCGACGGCGACCTCGAGACGTCGCCGACGGCGTTCCTCATCGGGTCGAGCAACCCGAGCCGCGACGCGAGCCAGAAGTTCAACTCCTGGCTGCTCCCCGGTGCGGCGACGAGTCACGTCGCCGACGAGACGTTCGCGGATATGTATGCTGAGGCCCAGGCCGAGCTCGATTCGGACGCACGGGCGGAGCTGCTCGCCGACATCAATCGCCGCGCCCACGAGGAGGCGTCGCTGCTGTATCTCCACCGACAGTACAGCATCTACGGGCTCGCCGAGCGGGTAGCGTGGGAGCCCCGACAGGACGAACTCATCCTGCTTGAGTCGTTCGAACAAGCGTAGTGTCAGCAGCGATCGGTAAGCCGTACGAAAGATTTGAAATTCGGAGCCTCACCGTCAGGGTGGACTATTTTCGACCGAAACGACCGGCGGAAGGGACACCCTCGCGACGAACGCCGGGAGGCGGCTGGCCCCCCATCGGGTGAACTCAACCGGCCGCACTGACCGCAGGCTCCGCGCCCCCGGTCGGGAACTCCTCCGAACGGAGCGCAGCGCCGATTGCAAGATGCGTCAGGGCAAACCCACCGGCGACGATGACCTGCCCCGCTTGGGTGCCGCCAGTGGTGAGCGCGACGGCCATGTTGTACAGCATGACGGCCGCCGGTGTCAACACGACGAGCGCGGTCGTTCGGGTGAGGACATCGGTACGGAGCCCCGCGACGCCGAACGCGAGGTACCCCAGGATGACGCCGAAGATGGCCAAGGGAGCGAAGGCGCTGAGCCAAGCGGGCGGAGTCACGCCGAGGCTCTCCGTAAGGGTCGTCGCACCGACCGCGACCCACCCAACCATGCCGAGCACCGCCAGCCCGGCACCCGAGCGAGTCAGCTTCGGACTCCGGCTGACCAGCTGCGGATACAGACCGAGCAGCGCGACGAACGCGAGCAGGTGTCCGAGGAAGCCGAAGGGCATCTCGTGGTGCAACGGGTAGGTCGTGTTCGTGAACGCGATGAGGGTGTGAATCCCAGTATGGACGACCATCAACCCGCCCGCGGCGAGAAACAGCGTCGAACTCCGCCGTTCGAGCGACTGTAATCGGGGCATCTCAGCCTTCACCTCCCTCGGAGGTGGCTCTCTCAACCGGTTTCGGTACTGTTCGTCGAGACGTGGTGTTCTGATGCATTGGTTTACTCCGGGTGTCTGTCTTGGTCAGTGTGCGATTGGTCCGCCGGCTGGTCGGGAAGCGCACCGAGCTGTCGCAGCAGTCCGAGCCCGTCGGGAAGCGACCAGATCTCTGCGATCCGTCCGTCGTGGAGTCGGCAGAACCACGCGTAGTCGATTTCGAAGGACACACCCGTCGGTGCGAGCTCCATCAGCGACTCCGTGTGTGTCCCGGTGACCGTCGCGCGGACGGCGACGCGCTCGTGGGTCGCCACGACCGAATCGACCTCGATGCCGACGTCGGCGCCAGCGAGGACGCGCCAGCCGAGGGTCGTCACCGCATCGTGCCCCTGCTGCTCACCGAACACGAGGTTGTGGTCGGTGGACTCCTCGGTGAGCAAAACGTCGACGGCAGCAGTGTCGCCACCGGCGACGACGTCGGTGAGAAACCGACGGACGAGCGCCGCGTTTTCCTCCGGTGTGTTCTGCATGATTCTCCCGATTCCCCCAGCCCCGGCCTGTCTTACGACCGGGCGGGGACACGATTCCCAGAACGCGATTGCTGATAAGTATTATTTGTATGACAGTAAAGTCGGCGCGATTACAGTATCGGAGTAACTAAATCTAACTGACATGACGCACGCGCTCACAGCGAGACCGCCCTACTCTGCAGGGTCATGATTCCCACGTCACGTCGGTGACAGTCACCGTCTCGTCGAACCTCAGCCGGAGCGTGTCGTCGTCGAGCGTGATCGTGACTTCGACCTGTGGCGGCTCCTCGGAGAGCAGGTCCGTCTCGTGGTCCGGTTCCTGCTCGCCGACGCTCGTGAGCCCGTCGTGTTCGTCCGTGTGCCACCGTGGCGCCACCCCGTGGTCGTAGTAGAAGGCGACCACGGCCGGATGAAACACCGACACTACCTCGGGCGTCGTCCCGTGGAAATCCTTGCAGACGCGACACTGGAACTGCGCCGTGTACGCGGGCACCCGGCCACAGGTCGAACAGACGCCGTCGGCATCGTGGTCCTCACAGAGTTCGAGCGACGCGTCGACCGGCCCGGAACACGCGCTGCAGAGCCCCTCGAACATCGTGCGCATGTGGCGGTAGGCGGCGACCTCGGCGGCGTCGAACAGCTCCTCGGCGGACCGGTCCGTCAGCCCGGCCGGGTCGAACTTCATCCCGTTCAACCAGCCGTCGGGAAGGTCGTCCCTGGTCGCCATCCCCTCACACTCCGTACACACCTGATACACGGTCCCGTCCTCGTAGCTGACAGCCGTCGGCGCACCACAGAGATAACACGCCCGGTCGATCTCCGTCGGTTCGCGACTCGCGTCCTGGACGCCCGCGCCGCCGATGACCGACCGAACGATCTCGAGGCCAGTCTTCCGGAGTTCGTACCGCTCGTCGGCCGGTCGCTTCCGGATGAACTGCCCTTCGAGCTGGTTGAGGTGGTAGCTGAAGTTCCCCGGGTTGTCGTAGTCGATTCGGTCGTACAGTTCGGAGAACGTCGCGGCGGTATCGTCGGTTCCGGGGTCGTGCAACTCCCAGAGTGCGAGCAGGATGGCCAGCCGCGTCTCGTTTGCCAGAAGTGCGAACGCTTCGGTCGCGTGCGGCCCGGCCGCCCCCGCAGCCGATTCCAGTGGGGTGTTCGACTCTGCGTCAGCCATGGCTAGTGACTCTCACCCATGCTACATGAAAGTCACCGACAGCGGGCTCGAACCATGGTAAGTTGCAGGGCAGCCGGTTCGTCTCACCCCGCAGTGGTATCGGCCGCGGAGGGGTCCCGGACGGTCGACAGCGATTCCATCCGGAGTGTGTACCCCGTCGCCAGCATCACGAACGGGATCGGCCCGTAGATGGCGAGGGTGAGCCATCGGGGGAACGCGGAGCCGTAGACGGTGGTCGCGACGAGAGTGACGACCCACGGGAGGGCAAACGCCGACAACAGCGCCCCTATCCGACGAGAGGGGACGGCAACCCGCAGGCTGGCGGTGCCGAACGCCACGAACGCGAGCGTCATCGTCACGGGAAGACTCAGGAAGACGAATCCCGGCGGCGAGCCGATGGTCGCTTCTGCTGTCGCAGTCAGGACGCCGTCTCCGAGTAGCCAGCCGAGGAGCACCACGAGCGTCACGCAGGCGAGTGTCGTGAACGCGCCACCGACGGCCGCCGTCCGTGGCGCTCGGGCGGCGAGTCGCGGGTACAACCCGCCCAAGCCGACGAGGGCCGCGAGCAGTCCCGGCAGGATGACCGACGCAACCAGCCATGATGGGAGCGGAACGTCAAGGAACAGCTCGAGTCCGATGTGGGCAGGTGAGGCGAGCAGTAGAACGCCTGCGACGAGAAACGCGTCGGCGCTCCGGTGGTCGAGTGCGCTCCACACTGTCGTGTGGGCTGTTACCATACCTGTAGTCACATAACCGATACAGATGAACGTTACCCCGGGTCGCGGCTGCGTTCCGTACCCGGCATCGCCCGGTGACTGCAGACGATAGCTAAGACTTCGATGGAGGGTGGCTGTCGTACTGCTTGCACCCAGATGACGGTGTCCAATACGCGTCCTACTCTGCTAGTTAGCTGGGGTAGTAGTGGGTGACTATCTTTGTGTAGGTGTCGTGACGCTGTACTCATGGCCCAGGGAGAGTCAGACGCTGTTCAGGTACCGTCTCGGGAGGTAACCGGATCGAAGCTGCGCGCCTGTCCGGCGTGCGAGCGGTTGGTGAATCGGTTCGTGAACGGGCCCGGTGTCCGTACTGCCGAACGGAGGCGTTCCGTCGATAGGGAGGATCGACCTGTCGGGAATGATGGTCCGTACGGTCGTCGCCGCGAGGGACGAACAGCCCGATGCCGGGGGGATCGCTTCGGGAGTGTCTCCGCAAGCCGCGACAGCGAGCCTGTCGTGTTGGGCACCACGCGTGCACGCGTCGTCGGCATCGACGAGGTGGTCGCGGAGCGGCTGGTCGATGTGGTTGACGCGGCCGGCGTGCTGTTCGGCCTCGTAGCAGCCCGCGACGAGCCCGTCGAACGTGTCGATGGCGAGCGCCTCGCGGGCGACGTGTGCTCGCCACCGGTCCCGTGTCCGCTCGGCCGTGTGGTCGTTGCGAGCGAGGTAGAGGACGCTCTCCGGCTGTGTGTCGGCCGAGGAAGCGATCTCGGAGAACACGGCGGCTTCGAGCGTCGGATACTGCGGACCGCCTGTACAGCGTCCGGGGCGGCATGGAATATCCATTCGTCGTCGCTCCGGCGTATCAATGTTCGGCCGTCTCTGGGCGTACAGTACGGGCGCCGCAGGGACGTTGCCCAGAGTTCGACCAATCAGGTAGCGAGCCGCACGCAGAGGTGAAACCACCGCTGGATCTTTGATCGAACGCTCGGTTCGGTCACTATGGAGGTGGCCCTCGATCCGACCGTCGCAGAGGGATATAGTTCGAAAGCCCAGCGGAGCCGGGTGATCACGGAATCGTGGGCGGCCGAGAACCTCTACTGTCCGAACTGCGAAACGGATCGGATCGAGGCACACCGGCCGGGCAAGCAGGTCGAGGACTTCTACTGTCCGACGTGTGACCGCCGGACGCAACTCAAGGCGACGCGCGGGAGCCACGGAAACAAGGTGGCAAACTCCGCGTACGAGCCAAAGATGGAGGCGATCCGGTCGAACGCGGCGCCGGATTACGCGTTCATGAGCTTCGATCCGGACGCCTGGCGTGTCACCGACCTCTTCGTCGTGCCCGGCCATTTCATGACGCCACGCGTCGTCGAGCAGCGTGCGCCCCTGAGTTCGGATGCCGAGCGGTCGGGATGGGTCGGATCGAACATCCTCCTTGAGCGAGTTCCAGACAGTGGACGGATTTCGCTCGTCGATGGCGGTCAAGCGGTTGACGCAGAGACGGTCCGAGACAGGTTCGACGCGACCGCGTTCCTGACCGAGAAGGATTCACCGGCGCGGGATTGGACGACCGCCGTGATGGACTGTCTCGACGAGTTGGACGTACGCCCGGGCGAGCGATTCGAGTTGGACGACGTGTACGTGTTCGAGGAACGGCTGGCGGAGCAGTACCCGGACAACCAGCACATCAGGGCCAAGATCCGACAGCAGCTCCAGGTACTTCGCGACCAGGGGTTGATCGAGTTCCTCGGTGATGGGAAGTACCGGCTGCGCTGGGTGGATACTCGTGACCGAGCCTGACCCGTGGCGATACGCACACCAAAGAAGGTTCGACGCGTCTACGCGGAATCGGCACCCACAACGGGGTATTGGAGCCGCCAGACATCTTCGGTGGGTTCGAGATTACTCGGCTCGCTCCCACGCTCCGTGAGTAGGCCAACGTGGTACAACATTGCCTTCAGTTGAAATACCGTCGGGGAGTGATACACCTCGCCGGCGGTCAGGACCGACTCCCGAAGCGACCCGTCGGCACCGAGCGCCCGCGACCGAACCGACTCGGTCCCTCGCAGGAACAGCTCGACGGCGAAGGACGGATGCGACCGGTGCAGATGCGTGACGAACGCCACCAACGACGGCGCCGTGATGCCATCCTCGTGGAGCGTCTGCAGCGCTTCGACGAGCAGCGGCGTCGCCGGATACGCCCACACGACCCGCCGGGCGAGCTGGCCCCACGCCGGCGCGAGCTCGGTGAACCGCGTCGGACTTCGATACCAGTCTGCGAACTCCGCGAGCGCAGCCGTCACGTTCCCACAGCGATCCAGCGCGAACCGAACCACCTCGTCCCCGAGCGGCGTGAGCCGCGGGCCCGCTGCCGTCTCTTCTGTCAGCCCGAGGAACGCCGACCCCCGGCGTGCGTCGTCAGTCGCGCCGACCACGTCGTACTCCTCCAGGAGAGCGGCCGTGTCCCCGTCGGCGTACAGCGCCAGCGGATAGCCGAGGTAGTTTTTCGGATGGTTCAGCCCGAACGACTGGTCGGTGACACCCTGCGCACTCGCCTGAAAACGGATCGCCCGGGCGTCGTCGCCGGCGTCGTTCCCGACAACACGAGGTGTTTCGAGCACGTCGACGGTCTCGCCCTCGACCGCAAGCACGCCGACGTTGAGATCACGGGCGAGCGCCCGGTTCGACTGCGTGACGGCGGTTGCAGGCACCGCGGCGAAGACGGCGTTCGCCTCGCCGAGGCGGTCGTGCGCCTGCACGATACCGCGGTCGACGTCGACGGTTCCGTCCGCGGTGTACCCCTTCGCTTCCACGGCAACGAGCGGCGGGTTCGTCTCGTCGACGCGGTCGACGGCGAGCAGCTCATCCTCGAGTTTGCGAACGCCGACGAGGTCGGGGTAGCCGCTCCCGATGCGGACGTGGTTGAACGGGGCGAGCCGGTCGCGAACTCGTCGTGAGATCCGTTCGCCGGGGCGCCACTCCTCCTGCCCGAACTGCGTGTCACAGACGGCGTAGGTTCGGTCCTCGTCGGAATCGGGGAACAGTCGTGCCTTCGTTGTGGCGAGGACTTCCGGCTCCGAGAGGGCGGTCACGGCCATGGCCACACGTGGCGAGGCGCTGACAAGAAGCTGCCGCTGTGTTGTCTGCCACGGAGGAGATTCACAGTATCGACCGTCCTTGACAGATGGACGCCTGGGCTCAAATCCCTGCCTGAGCTTCTAAAAAATCCTTCATTCACCCGCTCGTCGCGATGTATCAGTGATACCGAACTTCGAGACGAGACAATCATCCTCGGGCCGGAGCCGAATCAGTTCGACGAGCTGGCGCTCGGGGTCACAGAGGCGCACGCGTAGCCACCACAGCGCAGCCCTGCCGCATAAGCCTCCGACGGCCAGCTGTCACCCTGCGACGACGTCGCGCCTCTGTCAGGTGGCGAGCCAGATCGTCTCAATCTCACACGTAGGACAGTCACGGAGCGTCCGCAGCGGGGCGTCGCCGTCCGGTGTCTCCTCGGCGTCGACCGTCGCGACCGCCGTGCGACCGCAGATGACACACTCGAACTCGACGTTCACGCGGGCACGCTATCCGGCCTGCGTGCTTGGGCTTGACGGACTCCCGTTCGGAAACGCACCGGCTGCGACGCCGGCGGCGCTCGTCCGGTCATCGACGCCGGTGTGCGTCGTGATTCGACACGGCTTCGTGTCTGATCGGGCGGGGCTTATCGGCGTGGAGCCCCTACCCAGTCTCGATGGGAGATACCGCGCCGGCCGGTCGACGGCCGGCGACCGATGCCGGCGACGCACCCCGGGACGACACCGACGAGGCCGGCGACGCAGAGCCCACGACCACACACGAACCACCGGCGTTGGTCGTCGACGGCGTCTCGAAGCGGTTCGGCAGCGGCGAGGACGCGGTCCAGGCCGTCGACGACGTGAGCTTCACCGTCGAGCGGGGTGAGGTGGTCGGCTTACTCGGCCCGAACGGCGCCGGCAAGACGACGCTCATCAAGAGCGTGCTGGGGATGGTCCTCCCGGACGCGGGGACGATCCGCGTCTTCGGGGCGGACGTCGGCGACGGTCGCCGGGCGGTGTACGCCGACGTGGACGCGATGCTCGAGGGCGCCCGAAACGACTACTGGCGGCTCACCGTTCGGGAGAACCTCCGCTACTTCGCGACGATCAGCGGCGTCGCCCCGGATTCGGTGGCGGCGCGACACGACCGGCTGTTGGACCGGCTCGGCCTCGCGGGGAAAGCCGACACGCCGGTTCGGGAGCTCTCGCGGGGGATGAAACAGAAGGTGTCGCTGGCGAGCGTGCTCGCCGGCGGCGCGGAGCTCGTCTTCCTCGACGAGCCGACGCTCGGGCTCGACGTCGAGAGCTCGCGGACGCTCCGGAGCGAACTCCGCCGGCTCGCCGCCGAGGAGGGGCTCACCATCGTCATCAGCAGCCACGACATGAGCGTCATCGAAGACGTGTGTGACCGGGTCGTCGTCATGGCGGACGGCCGCGTCGTCGCCGACGACACGGTCGAGGCGCTCCTCGGGCAGGCCGACCGTGGGACCGTCCGGGTCACGAGCGTGGACCTCGACGCGGACACCGTGGCGTCGCTCCGGACGCGGTTCGACGTGCGCAGCGTCGAGCGAAACGGCGAGTCCGTCAGCGTCGAACTCGCGGTCCCGGGCGCGGAGCTGTACCGGCTGATGGATGCGCTCCGCGAGGCGGACGTCACCCTCGACCACGTCCGCACCGTCGAACCGGACCTCGAAGACGTCTTCGTCGACCTGACGGACGGAGAGCGCGGGCTAGCCGACGCCCCCTCCGAGCGCGGGTGGTCGTCGTGACGGCGGGGACACACGAGGACGAGGTGCCGCCGGCCGACGCGTCCGCGGAATCCGACCGCGCCGCCGCGGCCGACGAGCACGAGTCGCCGCGCCCGGCCACGTATTATCACCTTGCCCGTGCGGTGTTGTACCGCGAGTTCCTCGTCTTCGTACGGTACCCCGCCAACGCCGTCGGCGGGATCGTCATCTCGCTGTTCTTCTTCGGCGTCCTCTTCTACGGCGGGCAGCTGCTCGCCGGACAGGCGCTCGCCGACTCGCTGGAGGGCATCATCGTCGGCTACTTCCTGTGGACGCTGTCGGTCGGCGCGTACTCGGCGGTGTCCAACGACATCGGCAGCGAGGTGCAGTGGGGGACGCTCGAACGCCACATCATGACGCCGTTCGGCTTCGCGCCGGTCGCGCTGCTGAAGGGTGTCGCGAAGGTCGTCCGGACGTTCCTCACCTCGGCCGTCGTGCTCGTGGTGATGCTCCTGCTCACCGGCACGAGGCTCAGTCTCGACCCGCTCACCGTCGTCACCGTCGCCGGGTTGGCGATCACGTCGGTGCTCGGCCTCGGCTTCGCCGCCGGCGGCGTCACCGTCCTCTACAAGCGGATCGGCAACTGGCTGAACCTGTTGCAGTTCGGCTTCATCGTGCTGATCTCCGCGCCGGTGTTGGACGCACCGTGGACGCGCTTCCTCCCGCTTGCCCACGGGAGCGCGCTGCTCCAGCGGGCGATGGTCGACGGCGTCCGGCTCTGGGAGTTCAGTGCCGGCGAGCTCGGACTGCTCGTTGCCGTCGCCGTGGGCTACCTGCTCGGCGGCTACGTCGTGTTCCACTACGCGACGCGGCGCGCACGGCGGCTCGGCGTCCTCGGCGACTACTGAGGACGCACCGCGGCATTACGAGCCCCAGGTCGGCGGGTCGGCACAGAACCGTTTCCGCGTATCTGCGGTGTTTCTGATCCACCTCACGAAGCCGTCACGGTCGCTGCCTCCTATCCCGTGTTCGCGTCCCTGCTGTGAGTCACGGTCGACCGACGGCCCGTAGTGCCGTCCAGACCACGGTACCGTTCCGGGCTCGCGCGTCCGAACTAGATGGCCGGCGGCTCGTCTCGCCCGATGTGTATCTCGTGGGCCTCGACGTCTTCGAGTGCGGCCACCTGTCCGCCCACGGAGACGCGCTCCGTCTCGGTCTCGACGATGAGCGCGGCCGTCTCCCGGTTCGTCCCGACGGAGATGTCGACGACCGGCCCCCGAAGGGTGCGGTCCTCCCCGGTCTCGACGTCGCGGCCGACGATGCTGGCGTAGAAGTCGCCGTCGGCGGCCGCGAGGTCGCTCACGCACCGACGGATTGTCGCGTACCGGCGGGGGAACGGCGGCTCCTCCGTGTCCTCCGCGAGCGTCTTGGCGCTCGTCCAGACGACGGTGTTGAGAAAGCCGGAGACGAGAAAGCCGAGCTCCGAGCGGTTGAAGATGACGCCGTAGCGGTCGCGGTCGTTCCGGAGCGCCGCCCGCGTCGAGTACAGCGAGTAGGTGCCGTCGGCGACGGCCACGACCGGCGTCGTCACGCCGCGACGGGCCCGGGCGTGGGTCGCCACCTGGGTGTAGTCGTACTCGTCGGGGCCGGGCGCGTCGGCCGCCGGCGACAGCAGGAGCTCGATGGTGACGCCCGACGCCCGGTTCTCCCGGAGCTCCTCCTCGAACCGGCCCAGCATCGTCGGCGGGATCGCGAGCACGAGCTCGTAGTCGGCCGACTCGATGATCTCGCCGAGATACCGGATGATCGTGGAGCGCGACTTGATCAGCGTCACCGCCTCTGCATCGCGGGCGGGCGCGCTGTACTCGCGTTCGAGCTGGTCGACCAGCTCCGACAGCGAGCTCTGCAGCTCCGCGAACGCCTCCGAGGGCTCGATGGCGAGCACCTGCATCGGTCGCGACTCCTGCAGCTCGACGAGGCCGGCGTCCGCGAGACTGCGAACCGTATCGTACACCCGCGGCTGCGGGATGTCGGTGCGGTCGGCGATCTCCGAGGCCGTCAGCCGGCCGTGGCGGAGGATGGTGAGATACGCCTCCGACTCGTACTCGCCGAAGTCGAACCGCTGGCTCACGCGTTCGAGCGCGCTCCGCGGGTCGCCAGAGCTCATTGTCCGGTCGTCGGTCATGCGGGATAAGAACCTATCCCTCGCGGTATCACTCCCCGTTGCCGACCCGGATGACCTGCAGCAGCGAGTACACCGGGACGCCCTCGATCTCCTCGACGCCCTGCTTGTCGACCAGCACACAGCAGGCGACGGGCTCGCCCCCGTCCTCGCGGATCGCCTTGACCGTCTCCGTGATCGTCGTGCCCGACGTGATGGTGTCGTCGACGACGTAGCAGTCGCGGCCGCGAATCTCCGCGAAGTTGCGCGAGAAGGTGCCGCCCAGCTCGTCGATGTCGCCCTCGTCCCACTGGTGTTTGCTCGGGGTGTAGGTGCCGAGGTCGGTGTCGAGTTCGGCGGCGACGGAGGTGGCCAGCGGCGCGCCGGCCTTCTCGATGCCGATGGTGAGGTCGACGTCCTCGCCCTGCTTGGAGAGGAGGTCGGCCATCGACTTGCCCGCGTAGCCGAGCCGCGTGCTGTCGCGGCCCAGCGCGGACCAGTCGACGTGGATGTCGTGGGGGCCGCCGGCGGCCTGTGCCGGCGCCGCCGGCACCGTGTTGCCCGACCGCTCGACGAGCCAGCTCGCCGTCTCCCGCGAGACGTTCAGCTCGTCGGCGATCTCCCCCTTGGAGAGTCCCTGTTCGGCCAGCTCTGCTGCGTTCGAGATGAGGTCGTCGACGTTCTTCATAGTGTATCGAACTCCACCGCCGTCTTTATCGTCCTTTCGTCGGTCGCGAACGCCTCGGCGGCGCCCTCCACGCCGACGACGTCCGTCACGAGCGCGTCGGTGAACCACGAGGGGAAGCCGGCGAGCCGGTCGGCGGCCGCTCGGAAGTGGCCCGCCGCCGAGTTGACGCTCCCGACCAGCGCCTTGTTGTTCATCACCATGTCCTTGTGGAAGTCGCCGCCGTCAACCTCGAACGTCCACGACTCCGGAACGCCGAGCAGCGCGCCGACGCCGCCCGGCGCCAGCGCCGCCACCGTCTCGATGGCGTGTTTCGCGTGGCCGGTGGCTTCGTAGACGAAGTCGGCCGGCTCGTGGACGGCCGCGAACGACGCCACCGGCGTCTCGCGGGAGTCGACGTAGGTCGCGCCGAGCCGCTCGATGATGTCGACCGTCGGGTCC
>JGI12405J12835_1000171_pt1 | contig 22032 bp, 18 predicted proteins | sample A23P3SouthBayCA_FD_12835 | JGI IMG/M metagenome (IMG submission 12835)
TCACCGNGCGTCGGGGCGGTGGGCGGGGGATGGAAGTGGTCGCGCGTATTGTGGGGGTTCGGATGCCGATCCCATCGGCATTCCCAGGTGTGCTCCGGATGTACCTCTCGATAGTGGATTGTGAAGTCGTCGTTCGTGTACCAGCGGACAGTCAGGGTTGCTTCGTCGACGGACGCTGGGTAGTATGACGATGCAAAGACGACCTGAAGCTCGAGATGGCCGCTTGCATCCGTGATGGCCGCGTGGGAGACTTGTCCGGTGGCTTGGAGCCGTGTCTGAAGGAACTCGAGGATGGGGCGATCGATGGGGGCAGGGCTCCCGCCATCGCCTGTCGGTGGCACCATCGAGCGGGCTACCCGGATGCCTGTTCGAGCTCGCCACCCGTGCGTTGCTGGCGTGCGCGTTCGTAGCGGTCCCGCTCCTCGTGGGCGGTCGCCCAGTCGGCGAGGTCGCTGTACACGTCGTCGATGGTCCGCTCGTCGCTGCCCTCTGCGGCGGCGACGGCATCGACGGTGGCCGGTGACGCGGCGTCGTACGTCGCCTCGTACTCGGAGATGCGCGTCGTGAGTTCACGAACGCGTTCCTGCAGGTCTTCGACGGAATGGTCGGCTGCGAGCTGGTTGATGCGTCGCCACTCGAAATACGCGTCGTTGCGCTCATAGGTGGCTGGATGGCCGTCGTGGCGGGTGACGATGCCGAGGTCGTCGAACCAGCCCAGATACTTCCGGGCGGTCTTGGGGTCACAGTCGGCGCTGTCGGCGATCGCGCTCGCCGTCGTCGGCTCGCGGATCTGCAGGATGGTGCCGTAGATGCGTTGTTCGACGTCGTCGCTGCTGAACGCATCCTCGAAGGGGGGCGGCCCTTCGGCGGCATCTGTCTCGGACATACTTGGGGTTACAGGGCGAAAGATATAGTTCTTACTTCGAGGAATAGTTTCCTGAACTACAGTATCCTGCGGTACCCCCCGTTTGCGGCGAGATTGAGCGCAGTTAACCAACAAACAGCGTGATATAGCGAGTCTGTTGGTTAATTTCTCGGCTCGCGGAACCAGAACCTTCGAGGGAGCGCTTCTCGAATGGAGGTGAACCAGCGCCACTACTTGGACCGACCACCGAAGAATCGACTCAACAGAGAGGCTGGCTCTGAGTCATCACCGGTCTCGCCCGCAGTACTGGGTTCTTCCTCGTGGAGCTGCTCAGTCTCCTGGTCACGGGCCGCGAGTTCGTCGGTGAGTTGTTCGATCTCTGCTTCGAGGGTCTCGATCCGCTCAGTCTTCTGTTCGAGTGTTGCCTCGAGTTCGTCGACGCGCTCGCTCAACAAGCGGTTTTTCTCAGCCAGATACGCACGACTCCGGTCTGTGTCGTCAGGCGTACCGCCAGTTGTGACCCCCTCAGGTGGGCCGTGGGCGTCCGCGGTGTCGTCGCCGGTGTCCGGGTCGTAGAACTCCGACGTGGTCGCAATTGCTCGCTCGATGGTCTTCTCGCCGTATGTCGACCCGTCAGCGTAGTGAACCTCGTCCCACTTCTCGCGAAGCAACCCAGACTCACGGAACAGTTGATCCATCTGCCTCCGGTCACCGCCGGTCCAGAACGCCAGCAGACAACACAGCGCCATGTCGGCTTCCGACTGGCTGTCGTACCCGACCGTGTTCCCGTTCCAGAGCCGCTCGAACTTCTCGCCGTTCGACGCATTCCGGGCTTTCTCAAGGAGTTCCTCATCCTCGAGGTCGATGTCAACGTCAGCTGCACCGGTCGCCGTTGACTGGTCGTCAGTGCCATCACGCTGCTCGGATTCGGACGCCGTCTCGCCATCGGTATCCTGGACGTACTCATGGTGAATCGCTGTGAGCGCGTCCTGCCGGCGTGCTACACGATTCGGTGTCCGCTCGACGTGGTCGCCAGTAACGGTGAAAAAGCGTGCCGTATCGTACAGTTCGACGCTCCCGCGACGGTTCCGCCCCTCCGGGAGTTCACCCCTGAGGAGCACGTGAAAGCCGGTGCCAGACGGCGACACCTCCGTATAGGAGTCCAATCGGTCGATGATGTCCCGCGCGGCATCGTCGATGTCGCCGGTCTCCGGATCGCGACAGTCGTCCAAATCGACGCCGACGACAGGGTCGTCGTCAGTGAACACGAACCCGACGCCGTCCGCGTGCTCTGTCTCGGTGTACTCGAGTGCCGTCTCGAAATCACTCCAGGTATTGGATTCCGTCGACGACGCGAACCCACCAGCCCCCGGCGTCACCGGAATCTTCGTCGGTTTCCCATCTCGATCCTCTTCGCGCCAGCACACCCACTGCTCGCGTTCGCGCAACGCCTCGGGGAGCACCGAGACAGCAAGCGACGACTCAGGCACCATCGATCCCCCTCGCGGTGAGCGTCCATCTGAACATCGTCCACCCCACTATCACGATGTTGATAAACACCCAACCACCCGGTGGGCTGTTCGCTATCCTGTCCAACGGGGGTATCCCGTTCTATACTAGTTGGTTTTGGCCTTCGATTTGCCCTGAACATTGCTCTCGTGCTGTGGTTTTCCCCTGAACAACCCTCGGATTCCTGACCTGAACGGCTGCGCTGCCCTGAACAAATCCGATAATGAACCCAAGATTGGTGTATAGAACGGCTGACAAGGGATGATTGGGCTGAGGGCGATGCAGCAAAGTGAGCCAGCCGGCGACCCGCGTGGATAGAATTCCATAATCCTGATAAGAGGAGTTATTCAAGGAGCTGTGATCCGTCTGTGGTCAGATCGATGCCGGTGTAGACCGTCACCAAATCGTCGCCGTCTCTGACACGATCATCCTCATACTCGACGACGTTCGCAAGCTTCCGACCGAACCAGCTCGCGTTTGTCCCATCGATGTCGTGCTGATCAGTCCACCGCGAGTACGCCTCAAACAGTGTTGCCTTCGGGACCTGCGCTCCATCAGTTTCTCTGATGTACATCGCCGCGAACGCCTCGATGCCGTCACTATCTGGTTCGATCTCCACTGCCTCCGCTGCTGATGAACCTAATCCAGCCGACGGGCCCGACTTCGCAGCCTCCACTGAATTTGGAGTTTGACTATGTGCACCGGTGCTATTGTCGGGCCATAGTTCCTCGTCGTCCGGTGATGCAGGCAGTTCGTGTGTGGTACCCTGCTGGAAGAGTGTGGGACTACCGTCTTTTGGGAGTATCAGCACGAGGTAGCTGTCGCGCGAATACTCCGCGTCTGGCAGGTCGATGTCAGGAAGGAACGGCCGTTTGATAGGTGTCCACGCGGCCTTGAATTCCTCGCTCGACTCATACGTCCGCGTTTCGCCGGGTTGATGGACGGTGTACTGGCCGGATTCGCGGTCGTGACTGTAGTAGGCTGGCAGATCATCTTTCGAGAGCACAAAATATTTTCGGGTGACAACCGAAAATTCCACGTCTTCTATGGGTGAATTCCACACGGACTCGTCAGATGTGTCGTGGTCGTTTCCACCCCGCTGAAAACCGTAAAGATTTTTTATATAAGTAGTAAAAATTTCATGCCACAACGATGGGACTCACAGACGCGGTCGGGGCCCTCGGTGAGGAATCCCGCTTCGTCTACGTCGTCGCCGCGATGGCAGCACTCAACGGGCTGCTGTTCGGCTTCGACACGGGCATCATCTCCGGGGCCATCCTGTTTATCAACGACACATTCAGCCTCTCACCGCTCGTCGAAGGCATCGTCGTCAGTGGCGCTATGGCAGGCGCCGCTGGCGGCGCAATGCTCGGCGGCCGGCTCGCAGACAGAATCGGGCGACGAAAACTCATCCTGCTGTCGGCGGTAGTCTTCTTCGCCGGGTCGTTCCTAATGGCGGTCGCGCCCAACGTCCCCGTGCTCGTCGCCGGCCGTCTCGTCGACGGCGTCGCCATCGGCTTCGCCTCCGTCGTCGGCCCGCTGTACATCTCTGAAATCGCGCCGCCGAAGATTCGCGGCGGCCTCACGTCACTACACCAGCTGATGGTCACCATCGGCATCCTCTCGTCGTACTTCGTGAACTACGCGTTCGCGGACGGCGGCGCATGGCGGTGGATGCTCGGCGCCGGCATGATTCCCGCGGTCGTGCTCGCAATCGGCGTGCTGAAGATGCCCGAGAGCCCGCGGTGGCTGTTCAGCCATGGGCGCCCCGACGACGCCCGTAGCGTCCTCGAACGCACCCGCGAAGGAAGCGTCGACGAGGAACTCGCGGAAATAGAGGAAACCGTCGAACACGAGTCGGGAACGGGTCTCCGCGACCTACTCGCACCGTGGCTGCGCCCCGCACTCGTCGTCGGCGTCGGCCTCGCTGTTCTCCAGCAAATCACGGGCATCAACGCGGTGATGTACTACGCGCCGACCATCCTCGAATCCACGGGCTTCGGCAGCACGGCGTCCATCCTCGCGACGGTCGGCATCGGCGCCGTCAACGTTGTCATCACAGTTGTCGCCATTAGCCTCGTAGACCGCGTCGGCCGACGCCCGCTGTTGCTCGTCGGCACCGGCGGAATGACCGCCACACTCGCCGTCCTCGGCGCCATCTTCTACCTGCCCGGGCTCTCCGGCGTGCTCGGAATCGCGGCAACGGTCTGCCTAATGCTGTACATCTCCTTCTTCGCGGTCGGCCTCGGCCCCGTCTTCTGGCTGCTCATCTCCGAAATCTACCCGCTGTCCGTCCGCGGCTCCGCGGAGGGACTGGCGACGGTCGCCAACTGGGGCGCCAACCTCGCGGTGTCGCTGTCGTTCCCGATTCTCACCGCGAGCGTCGGTCCCTCCGCCACATTCTGGCTGTTCAGCGTCTTCAGCGCTGTCGCGCTCGTGTTCACGTACTCGCTCGTCCCGGAGACCAAGGGCCGCACGTTGGAAGCCATCGAAGCCGACCTCCGCGAGAACGTCGCCAGCTCTACCGGTAGCACCCGGCAGTGTTCAGATAAGGATTGAACGGTGAGGCGGTGCGGGTTTCAGGTGTCCATGCCAGAAAACGACCGCCTCAGCGGTTGCTTGATATGCCGAGATACGTGTGGCTCGATGAACCGTTGTCGGACCTTGATGACGTTTCCGTCAACCGCATCGTCGCGTTACTTGATGCGTAGAGTGAGGCTAGCGGCGCTGTCATCGTTTCTACGCATAATTTTGAGGTGCTCGAAAATATCATCACGCACCTTGCGGTGTTCCTCGACGGCCAGCAAGCGCCTGTTACGGAATTCGAAAGCCCGCCATCAAGAACCGACATCCATGATGCATATCGTGACACGTTCACCGAGCTCCTTGACAGCGCGAACCCTGAACGGTAACGAACGAACAACGGGACGCTGATACTGGTGCGGTGTGCAGTGCATGTATCTGTCAATTAGAATGATTGGTTGATGTTACGGTCACTGTCTAGTTCTGGACCTCCTGGATCGGCGTTTTTCCATCGAGAGCTTGGTGCGGTCTGTGGCGGTTGTAGTAATGCATAAACTGTTCAAGCCAGTCTTGGACGCTTGACCGACTGCCCACCCACGAATTATGGCAGCGGTCGACCCGCATTTTGAGCGTGTGAAACATGTTTCGATGAGGTTTCGGGCGGTATAGTTGACCCGACCGCTCAATCCTAACCGAGCAAGGGCAGTCCGATAGCCGAATTGATCGACGAGAAACTCAGCCTCCGAGAGATCATGTTTCTCGCGGAGTTTCTGCAGAAACGCAGCTGCTGGATCGGTGCCATGCCGCCCAAACAACGCGACATCGAGAATTACCTTCGTCTCGATGTCTATTGCAGCATATAGCCAAGACCACTCACCGTTAATCTTGACAGCAGTCTCGTCAACAGCGACCCGCTTCGGCTGCGCCTCAGGCGGGTCGCACCCACTATCAGCCAGCCGATGCACCCAGTTCCAAACCGCACCATGAGAGCGCTTCACGCCCAATTCCGCTAAGATCGTTGTTGTTTCTCTGATCGAACAACCGGTCTGATGGAGGCGGACGGCGAACGCCCTGACGGGCGTCGCCGTCCGCTCGTTCTCCCAAGTTTCTTCTAAATCCGGTTCATAGCTCTCGCTGAGCAGGTCTGCGAGCATCTTGACCAACTAACTCAACGACCTGCTCACTTCTCAAACTGACTCAACTAGACAGTGCCGGGCCGTCAATATTGACGGGAACTTTATCACTGGAAATAGCGACTTCGTCGTCAATATTTCACGCCCGACGATTTCCTCGTTACCTGCGAATATCGAGGAAACGAACATGTCTGTGACACAGGCAGGAAACTTCACGATGAATCTCACCCACTCCGCCGATCCGATTCGGACGGACGCTGTCGTCTCTGAGTCCGGGCGAACAGCTGTTCAGTACGTCTCAGTGAACTACTCCGTGCCCAGTCAGACGTTCGAGAACACCTCGTTCGTCTTCACCGTCGACAAGGACGCCTTGTCACCAGGAACAACCCCGAGCGAGATTGCGTTTTCTCGCTACTCCGGTGGTGCGTGGCGCGCACAGAACGCCACGCTGATCTCGGAATCCGACTCTACGTATCGGTTCCGCGTCACCACGAACGGGTTCTCCCAGTTCGTGATTACTGGGCCCACCGCTGACGAGCACGCGGGCTGTGAGCTGTTCGGAATCGATTACGGGTCCTTCATCGTCTGCTGGTACTGGTGGCTCCTCGCGGCTGGCGTCGGGTTGGCGCTCGTCGGCTACCGCGTCTGGCGGCGGGGGATGCGTGATTCCCTCCTCGACAGCACGAACGATAGCCACCAGGACGAAGCGGTCGGGGGTGACGACGATGACTGACGCCTCCACGCGCACCATAGATGGCGTCCGATGGAGTGTTCAACTCGCTGCGATCGGTCTGGCTATCGCTGCTCTGACCGTAGTAGTAAGGTTCCTCGGCCTCGGTTTGCCGAATCCGCTGTACTGGCTTGGGATTCTCCTCTCCCTCGGAGGGATTGTTGGGGCCGCAGCGTACGGGTCTCAGTACTCGAATTGGCAGTACGGTGTTGGAGTTATCTCGGCAGTTGTCGGCGTGCTAGTACTCGGGTATGGGGTGGAAAAGGGGGTTCTGCTGGCTGCGGTGGTCGGCGTCCTCGTGGTCATCGTTGGCGCCGCTGGAGTCGTTGTCGATACAGGGCGTGAAGCGTAATGTCAACGTTCGAATTGACGGCTATCGTTAGCCTCAGGACACCACCAACGGTATCGACGAGAAGTTGAACCGTCGGTGAGTATCGTAGCTGAGATGTTTTCAGCAATTCCGTCTACGTCAGTGAGATTTACCTCTCATCGGTACTGATGGGATGAAAGCCTGCTAAGTCCCCAGAGTGCCTCCACGGTCTAATGCCGACTTATCATAGAAGTCGTCACTGGAACACTGCTATTCTCCGCTCAAGCGGCCTAATCGGGGGGTGACACACCACCGTTTCTGATGCTCGACAGATATTTAGTGTAAGGTTGTTTGAGAAGCTCCTATGCGACTGGAAGCGACTGCAAAGCAGGACGAATACAAGGTCTGGATGACCGATGCCGAACTCGAGGAGCTGCGGCGGGCCGCTGCGAACCATCGCGACGATCTCATCATTCAGCTTGGTGGCTACGTCGGCCTCCGAGCCTTCGAAATTCCGCAGATCCGCCCGGATCACGTGAAACGCACGCCCGACGGCGATCACTACCGACTCCGGGTACCAGAGGGAAAGGACACGACCGGGAACGGCGGCAAGCCCCGTGACGCCTACCTCCCCGCGGACGTCGAGGGCGACGTTCACCGCTATCAGAATGCCGAAGATATAGCGCCAGACGATTTATTGATTGATCTCACCGAGCGCGGCGTCCGCGATGTCGTGAAGCGCACGGCCGAGCGTGCGGCCGCCGAAACCGGCGACGACGACTACCAGTACGTGAGTTCCCACGATCTCCGCCGACGCTTCGCGCAGCGACTCCTCGTCGACCGCCAGATGAATCCCCGCGTCGTGATGGCCGTCGGCGGTTGGGATAGCTTCCAAGCCATCGAACCCTACCTCAACGCGCCGACGGCAGACGTGGTCAACGATGCCTTCGAGGAGGCCGGACTCGCGTAACATTTTCCCCGTCTAAAGGTAGGGCTTCCTACAAGGGGAGCGTCGCCTGACTCGGTTTCAGGACTAAACGCTGAGAGAGCCATCTGTTGGGATTTCCGACTCGTCTTCGGTGTTGTTCGGCTTCATTGAATCCGCAGAGGGCGACCGGATTCACTGTTTCACGGCTTGTTCGACGTTGTAGACTGCGGCGGCGAGCACAATTTCACGAAACTGGCGATACCACGCTCGCGCTCGGACGGCGGAGCCGTACGAGCGCTTGATTACCGAGTTCACGGTCTCACACACCGACCGCTGGTTGTAGAGGTCATCGTCGATCCGGGCGTTGTGCGCGTGGTCGTACGGTGCGAAGACGCGGTGCTTGATCAGCGGTCGAACGCCTTCTGCGCGAAGTTCCTCGCGGAAACTCATATCGTCGTAGCCCTTGTCGGCGGCGAGGCTCCGCAGGTCGCCTGCGTTCCGCAGAGCGACCTGCGGGCCGACATTCGTCCCGTTGGGCCACTTCGCACTACAATGAACGTCGATAACCGCGCCCTGCGCGGTATCGACGAGAAACGTGGCTTGAACGGTCTGTACCTCACGATTACACCGCTTGAGGTAATGGTTCGACGCCTGCCGGCGGTCGAAGTAGGTGGCATCGATAGCGGCGTGACCGGATTGGTCGAGCAGCTCCGACGAGAGTCGGAGCAGCTCTCGCCAGATGCACATCGGTGCCCGGTCAAACGACTTGCAGAGCGCGGATGGGCCGGGGAACTCGCCGCGCTCGAGAACGAGCGCGGCTCGCACTCGCTCCATTTCCTCGGCCCAGTCGAGGACTTCTTGGAGCGTTGCGTCCATGTGAAGCCGGAGAAAATGGAGGACGGCGTGCTTCCAGCCGGCAACGCCGTTGCCGGCTGGATGGCTGATCTGCATCAGCGCCGCATCAGTAAGTTTTCGTGCTATCGAGACAGCTTGTTTAACGAAGCGGAAGAGTACCTTTTGCACAACTGTACTCTCCCGCTTCACTTCCAACGTTCTAACGACTCATCCCGACGCTGTCTGCGGATTCAATAGAGCCGTTCGAGCCAGAGCATATGGCATATAACCAACTCCAATTGCGGACACGGTGGTGTGTCTTCTCCTACGAGAGCTTTTCAATCCAGAACTAAGCCCCGCCATTGCCCCGAATGGGACATCGAGTACGTGTTTGGCAGAGCTGTCGAGAGCGTGCTTTCACCGCTCGGGTGGGACGGCGCAGACATTCGACGTGAACTGGCAGAAACTCAGGTGCCAGAGTTGACGACGTTCACGAACACGGCGATGGGATGACGATATTGGAACGACATCTCACAGTAGCAGTCGTATTAACCAACATAAGCCCGTGTTATTTCGGTGTGTTGGTTAATATTAGCCAGATTTATCAATTAGACAATATACGGCACACACCGGATTTCCGGTGAAATGAATCTAACCGATAGATTACTATCCGATACACCGGAAACCCGGTGTGCGTCAGGGCTCAGTATGCTCGTTGCGAGAATGAGGGACAGTGTCGAAAAATATGACCCGTTCACTCAATGGTATCGGCCAAGACATCCTTGACGACATCAGGATCTTCAAGCAGCGTGTGTTCCGTATAACTACCTTCGGCGCTCCCGCCACTATGGCGCGATTGCTCGACAATATCCAGAAACGCGTGTTCTTTCAGGAGATCGCGAACTCGCCGAAGCGACAACGGGTCGGATCCTTCCTGGCGGCAGATCTGTTCGTAGAGATCGTAAATACGAGTGGTACGGTACCCTTGATTGTTAGGGGCAGTGTCGTCTTCACGGGCGTTGATTGAGAGCATCGTCAGTGCTTGCAGAGCGTATCGCGAGTGTGGCGTCGAACCACGAATTAACTCCCGGAAGCGGTCGGTTTCGGCACGTTCACGCGCCTGAGTTACGAACTCTTCACGAACCGTCTCAGCCTCAGTCGACTGGGCGATCTCACCAGCATAGCGCAAAATGTCGATCGCCTTTCGGGCGTCACCGTGTTCGCGTGCAGCGAGCGCTGCGGCCCGTGAAATAACGCCATCTTCTAATACACCATCACGGAACGCATCGCTTCGGGCGACCATGATGTCGTTGAGTTGAGAGGCGTTGTACGGCGGAAAGACGAATTCGCGTTCACAGAGACTCGATTTGACCCGCTCATCCATGCGGTCCTTGTACTTGATTTTGTTACTGACTCCAATCACGCCAATCTTGCAGGACTCCAGTTTTCCAGCTTCACCGGCTCGCGAAAGTTGCATCAGAATGTCGTCGTCCTCCAGTTTATCGATTTCGTCAAGGATGATCAACACGACATCGTATTCGGCGTCAAGGATCTTCCACAGTCGTTTGTAGTAAGTAGCGGTGCTAATCCCTTTATCGGGAATATAGATATCCGTCTCGTCAGTGTTGACATTGCTCGCAATTGTCTGTACGGCTTGGGTTTCAGTTCCGTCTTGGGCGCAGTCAACGTAGGCGTGTGCCGCGTTAACAGCTTCCTCATCTGCGGTCTGAACGAGTCGACGAGACACGTATTTGGCACAGAGTGATTTTCCAGTCCCAGTTTTTCCGTAGATGAGGACATTACTTGGAGACTGACCGAAAATACCGGGATTGACCGCGTTCGCGAGTTGACTGATTTCCTCGTCTCGGCCGACAATCCGTCCCTCCTCGGGGAGATGATTGATCTCAAGCAGCTCCTTATCCACGAAAATCGGATCCTCCCGAATGAATAGATCGTCAGACTCGGACATTCCTTCGACACCACGTTTCTGGTGAAATGGCTTGAGGCTTTCCCCGACACGCGCACACCACGTTTCCGGTGAAACTGTGTGCGAGCGTGTCTGCACTCCACGCGAAAAGGGGGTTGTTATCCACAGGAAACAAGGTCAAAACGGAAAGAATCGCCGTACGCCATCTTCTGAGAGCATAACCGAGAAGGATCAAACCGTGGGAATACAACAGGGATGGTTCTACTGATTCAGATAGAACGTTGAAGCGACAAGAGTCCCTTCTTTCTATGATCAGCGATAGAGTCAATGAACTGTAATCGTGGAAAGGTAATAAAACTTCGTCAGACACATGAGGAGTACGTGAGCTGTTCCGTCCAAGGATCTCTCGCTACAGGTTTCATCGGAAACCCGGTGTGTGTTCGACGGTTTTTGCGCTCTAATCTCCGAAATCCTCACAGTTAGCGGCTGTACCTCTATCTTCACGTTCTACTATCTCTCCCGTCTAATACTATCCGTGAAGGAGCGGTTCACATCATAGTGCGTTTCACCGGAAACCCGGTGTGTATGTGACTGTCGCTATTTGTCCTCTCATTGAACCCGTGATGGTTTTCTGATCTGGATCTGTCTCCGCTCCCCGTCAGCAATTGGTATGTGAGCACCCGCTTTTCACCGGAAATACGGTGTGTTTTTTCGCGAGATACTGCTTCTCACCTACCCACGTTTAGGCTGACGCGAGTGGGAGGATGGACACTCTACTCATCGGGATTAACCGGGCCCTTGTACTTCGATGTCACCGAATCGCCCTCCCGCCACTGCCAGTAGTAGTAGCGGTTATCGTTGATCTCCTTGATGGTTTGGCCCCACTTCCATCGTGATAGGGCTGTTACACGGAGGACACTCCATATCGATACCGAATACCGCCGTCGCTTTCAATATATGGCGTCGGTGTCATCCCATCACATAGCCGTCGAGGAGGCGCTGCCGTAGCGAGATTGGGCGCCGTCAGGAAACGTGTTCAATGGTGATCTCGGGAAGCGAGTGTGTTGCTGGCTCCAACTCGGCGAAGGATTCGTCGTTCGTGAGAATAGTCGGCTCGCGGTCACGGTGCTCAAAGGCCAGCACAAGGATCGGGACGTCCTTGGGTTGGATTCCACACACGCGAGCGAGCGTTCGTATTGCGGGTGCTGATCGCTGCTCTCGCAGGAGTGCGTCGCTCACGTCGCGACTCGACGGCGCTTCGATGAGCCCCGTCATCCGCGTGAGTCGTGTTAGAAAGCTTGTTTTGACGGTGTCACGATCTGCCGAGGAGAGGCTCTGCGTGCGGTCGAATGCCGCCAACGCCTCTTGGACCATGTACGCGTTGATCGCCGATGTCGTCTCGCCGTGGTCGATTGCAGCAAGCAATTCAGCTGCTTGGTCGTTCGTTCGCAACGTCCCGAAAACCCACAAATTCGTATCGAGGATTTTCACGCGTCGGATCCGTATACTTGCTCGGCTGTCTCCTCACGCGCGCCTTCGACAGCCTGTTCGAGGTCATCCGAATCGACTTTCTCCCCGAGCGCCGCGAGCTTGGCGTCGACATCGCTGTCGGACTCGAGGCTCTGTTCGGCCTGTGCCAATAGCTGCTCGAGGCGTAGCGCAGCGATCGCCGTGTCGTCATTAAGGTCACGGAGATGGGACCGACATGCCTCCTTGATGAATTCGCTCTTGTTGGTGTAGACTCCTGTTTCCTCAAGGAATCGCTCGATCTCCGTGTCAAGTTCGACTGGGAACTTGACGCTGACACTCGCGTACTTCATAGTAGTACCATCGTGCTACACCTACTTAAACAGCAGGCTCAGTCCGTTGGAAGCGGACGAGTGTCACCAGCACGTTTCATTCGACGAGATACCGCTCCAACTCCCGCGTCGAATACGTTGCTGGCCCACCGGGGTTACATCCCTCACACAACTGTCGTGGCCCTCCAAGTAGCCGAGTTCGGTACGGAATCGCGTGAGGATTGCAAGTGCGTTGACGACGATCCTACATCCGTCGCAAGCGGAGTCGTCTCGGTTGTTGGGAACGGAACTTGGTTGAACCGCGCCGTCGACGCAGATGGGGTAGGCTCCGTTCATCGTTTCCTCAGGCGTCGGCCTCCCCCACATCCGGACTGAGAGTTGTATCGCAGACGGAACAGGTCGGTGAGTGCCTCTTGGATTACTGATTCACCCTTGTCCGCGTCGCGAGCGGCGGTCCAGCCCCGATGGAAGACGGCGAGTTGGAGGATTGACTCGAATGCCTCCTCGCTTGGCTCGTGGACGAGAGCCCGTTCGTCGGGGATGGGAGTGACGACATTGTCATCGACGAGGTCATTGACGAGGGAATGAGCTCTTTTGTCGTCAACGTCCGCTACCGCGACGCGGGCGGTATCTTGGTCCTGTGCGACGAGTTCCGCTTCGAATCGTTCGTGGTCGGCTGATGCATCATCGAATGCGTCTGTACCGGTCATAGGAATCACGCTGGCGCACGCATGTGCGCCTCGGCCTCTCAGGCGCGTACAAACTGCTCGCTCCAACGACTTTAACCAACATTACGTAGGACTACGGTTCTGTGTTGGTTAACCGGTAACGGGTCTGAACTAGTAGACGGGCTTTACGTAGAACGTATCTGGGTCAGCGTTTAGCGTTTCGTCGGTTCGATCTGAGGACGACCGAGTGCGCACTCGACGAGTGAGAGAATAGTAGTCGGACTTCCGTTATGAGAGAACTTCAATTCGAGATTTGCCCACGGTTCCTCGCTCGCCAGCTAGTCGATTGCTGTTGCTCGTGTTCTGTGAAGACATGATTGTTGAGTGGGCACTCACTCCAGCCCCTTGCCCTCTCGGGGGACGACAAACTCCACCGCAAATCACACCGCCATCTAATGAGTGGATTATGATATGTTGGCTATAGACGCGTATCGTTTGATAGCCCCTCACTCGGAGAAAGCCAGCGGCGTTTGCACCGGTGTACCCTAGCCTTCCTTTGGACGATATCGAAGGTACAGGCGAACCCATACCGAGCGCAAATCAATCGAGAGGGCCGTCGCGCACATCTCCAACCGTTACAATGTCCTTGACGAAACGGCGACCGAGACAAGAGAACGAAAAAGTGCGCGACGGAGGGGTGAGAAACCCGAAATCGGACGGTTTGAGTAACAACATGAGCGGGACCAGGCGGGGACGGGTGACACGGAGAGGGGGCTCATTCTCTGTCGCAGTCCGGATTCTACTCTATTCTGCCTAAACTGCGCCGGAGAACGTCTGAAGAGTGCGTGACGGGTTTTGAATTCCATCAGTTCCATACTCGGAGTAGATATATTGCACTACTGTCACGTATGCCCGAAGGAATCAGAATTCGTTCGAAGCTGACTCGGTCTCATCCAGTTGGTTGTACATCTCATCTGGGAAGGGGAGACTACCCCAAATCGAATATGGACACTGGTCCTGTCCGATGCAGTAACGCTGCATATCGTCGTTGTCGCAGTTCATCGGTAACGGCGTGTCGCCGTCGATCGTGTTCGAGAATTCGTAGCGAATCTGGTAGTCGGTGACCTGTTCATCGTACCACGGCCATCGCGAGAAGACGTCCTTGAGATCCGCGACAATCTCGTCGAGGCTGCTGTCCTGGTACTGCGGGAGCCACATCACCATCCGCGCAAAGTTGTAGAGGTCTTTCCGGACCGGCTTTTTCTCGTGCAATCGCTCCTCCATATTCGCCATACAGGGGAGTTCAAAGAGGTCCTCGATTGAATCTACGCTGAGAGATTCACTCCCGCGCGAAGCGTCTTGAATCCGGTACTGGTTCGTGGTTCCTTGCTGTCGGATGGTAAGGCTCCGGTGGTCGCGCTGCGATGCGAGGAGATTCCCGAGACTGCGGGGACTCGAGATGCGGTTACACACATCTTGCTTCCAGTTGGCTTCTGGATCGTACGTATCGACCGCAGCATACAGTGCCTTTGCGGAGTGGAACTCTCCCAGCGTTGCGGTCTCATTAGGTGCGTCTCGAATCGCGTCCCGAAGCACGCGGATGGTCCGTTCACCGGCATCCCAGTCGCGCCAGATACGTTCGTGGTGGCCCGTCTCGATGAAGCGGTCGATTCGCTCTGTGATTGCCGACTCATTCGTCGTTAGCCACGTGAGCTGGTCTTCGGAGAGGTTCTCCTCCTGAACTCGCAGGAGCTTCTTGAACGCGCGTCTGGCGTACTCGCGATACTTCGCGTCGAAATCACCGACCGGCACGTAGAGGCAGTTGTCCTTGACGCGAGTGAGTAGCTCTCCTGTTTCCCCTGTCTCAGTATCGGCGCGAACGAGGCAGTCCCTTGATGCTGCAGCCATCGGAATTTCAAGATACAATCCATCACCGAATTCGGGCATCTCTTTGATTCCCGTACAGACGCGACCGGGATGCGGTCCGTCCGCGCCGGGGTCTTTCGCGTAGAGTATCTCCGCGATATCTTGCTGGAGGCTCCCGTCACTGAACTCTCGAAGGAGCGAGGCGAGGTTGTTGACGTAGAGCTCGCGGATATCGTAGAGGACCTGCACCTTCCGCGGCGGGACACCCTCGAATTTCGGGTGTGTTTTGACACACACCGCACTCAGCGTCGCGAGGACGGCGAGTGTTCCGGGTTCGTCGACGAATGGGTCCTCTGCAGCATTGGCCCTGACATCTTCTTTGAACGCCGCTGTCCCGAACCGCTCGAGGTCGTTCAACAGGTCTTCTGGTTGATCTTCGTCGTCGACGATGTAGCGATTGTAGCCCCGCGTGAACAACTGGTTGATGCGTGTCGTGCCGTATTCGAGTGGGAGCGTCGCAACGCGGTAGGCGGCACGCTCGTCTTCGACAGGCGTCGACTGACTCATGACTGAAGTACCTCCGGTGTCGCAGACCGAACGTCGAAGTTCGGGCTCTCGATGGGTTGAACGATGCTACAGACGTCGGCGTGCAACGAGTAGGGGAGCCGGGCGACTCGACGACGGTCGGCGGTAACCACTGGATCGATGGGAATCCCGTAGGTGTCTTGCAGAAGGTCGTTCAGCACCTCTCGACTCTTAGCGTCATATCGATGGGCAGGGTCGGTATCGAGGATGTAGACGTGAACGCCTTGGCCGCTGTACACCACCATCGTCTCCTCGGCGTTGAAGTCGTTCTCGAAGATATCTCGCACCTCGAAGCCGTACTCGATGGCCCGTTCAATATCCTCGAATGAATATGGATAGCCTGCTGGGTCGGCTTCGAGAATCCCCGCGGCATCGAGTAGTGCCTCGCTGTCCCCTGAAACATCTTCGTCCGGTACCGCTTGCGCTGCTCGCTCTCGAGCTATCGTTTTCGCGTCGATATCGACGAGGAGTACCCACGGCCGTTCCCAGTGATCGAGGGCGTAGTACACTGCATCGGGACGCGGGTCCGATTTATCGAGCAGGTCGGGATCTGCGAGCGCGAAGTCACTTCGTCCGAGTGGATCGTTCCGTGCTGGATGGCGGATGAACTCGAGGACGTCGTCGAAGTCGTGGAACGCTGCTGTGGTCCGGTTACCAGCGGCGTTCGTCTGCCAGGTATCTCGTCTGATGAAGTCCTTATCTGGGACTTCGTCTTTCCGTACCGGGTGGGGTTCTCGAAACGCGAGCGCGTACTGTTTCGGTCCCTTCGCTGTGATGAATGGTGGGAGGTCGTCGACGTACGAGGGGAACTCTTCCGTGTAGTACCTGTATATCTCCTCGCGCGTAGCTTGGCGCCAACTCATGGATTGAACTCCTCATCGAGCTTGTTGAAGCTCCGAATCGTCGTTATCCCTTCTGCGTCGAACGATTCGACGGCCTCTCGAATATCAGAGAACCGACGGGCTGCACGCCCACTCACACTATGTTCTATCCGGTCGGCCTCTGCGAGTCGATCCAACACCTCGACGGCTGTCTCTCGTCTGTTGAACGCCCAGACAACGTTTGCATCCACCGCACTCTGCTTGTCGTAGTCGTCGACCGGCGCGTGTTTGTTGTTGCTCGAGAGTTCCACTTCACCGACCCACACGAGTTCTCCGTCAGCGTCGAAGGCGGCGACGTCGAACACCGTCTCCTCGTCGTATTCGTAATATAGTTCGACCTGCTCGACATCGTCACGCGCTTCTAACCATAGTTCGAGCAGCTTCACACCGACCTTGTGTGGTGTCTTCTCGCCGATATCTCCCTGACTAGGGCCGACCTTGAGCTTCTGGCCGAGCAGTTCACGCCCTGCCGGAAGGACGGTGTAGTACTTCCGACTGCAGGCTCGTCCTTCTTCCAGCAGGTCCTGGTCGATGAGCCGCTGCACGTCCAGATTATCAAAGTCGCTCTTGAACGAACTCATGTGATCCAAGAGCGTGTGGTTCGGTGCGTCCCTGTTCATCACGTTGAGGACGCGAGTCAAGAACCGGATGTCGTCGTGAGTGAGCCCGCGCTGTCGGAGTTCGTCATCGGAGACGGTCACACCACCTGCCTGTACTGGCGACGACCCGTTTTCGTCGACGGCGTTCGTCTCCTCTCCTTCACCGACTGGTTCTCTTGGCTCAGTTGACTCAGGATCTCCAAACAGCGAATCAATAGTGTCCGCGTCTTTTTCCTTCCCTTCGTCGGCTGTTGAACCACTAGCTGCCTGTCCGATGAACGACGACTGTGTCGAGTCCACAGAACTAGTCGATTCTACTGACGCTGGCCGTTCATCGTTCGGTTCACTTCCCCAGTCTTCATCGTCAGCCATCGCCGATTCGTGTGAGGTCTCAGCAAGTCCGTACTGGGCCTGTGTACGCTCCGACAGTCGTGGAAGGGCCACAGTCTCAAAGTGGTCCTCCTGTTCGACAGAGAGCGGCTGGTCGCTTTCTGGATGCCCCGCTGCTATCGGGAGCGGCTTCACCGAAAACGGAGCAGGCCCTGTCTTCCCGAACGACGGGGTCGGGAGTTGAGCAATCCACTCTCCGCTGGGGAGCGTATTGACCCGATTTCGAAGGTCAGTCGGACTCAGGTCTTCGTGGGCCAACGACTCGGCGAGGTCACGCTCGATGGAAATGTTCCCGATGAGTTTCGTCTTGATGTTGTTCAGCACCTCGTCGTAGGCCCGCTCGTTCCGGTTCCGAACCTGTTCGGGGAACTGCATCACGAGCCCCATGCTCAACCCGAACGACCGTCCCTGTGGCAGCAGCTGTTCGGAGACGAGTTTGGTCGAAGCCACGGGAGCGGCCTCTTCAATGATGAGGTTCGTGAGCTTCTCGTAGTCGGTCTGGCCGTCGCGCCGGCGCACCTGGACGGCGTCCCAGAGGTTGCTCAACAGCAGGAGTGTGATCGCTCGTTGTGCCTCCGGCCGGAGGTCGCCGAGGTCGAAGATGATGGTGGCATCTTCATCGAGGAACTCCCGGAAGTCGAAGCGGTTGTCGACGTACTCGCCGGCGTCGTTCTGCTCGGGAACGTGGCTGAAGATCCGTCGCAGGTGCGCGTCTTCTCTGAGTTTGTCGAGGCGGTTCCCGACGGCGTCCATCGACACCTGGAACTGGTGGTTGTCCTTCGCGAAGTGGCGCGTCAGCGATTCCTCGATGTTCTGGTTGTCCGCTGAGACCGGGGGAATCGTCTGGTCGCGCTGCATCCGGAGAGCGGCGGCAAAGAGGTCGTCCAGCCCGAACACGTCGCTGCCGTACTCCTCGTCGAAGAGTGCCTTGATGAGGTAGCTGAGGATCTCGTTCGCGACGAACGCCTGGCCGTACTGCTCGCGACCCATAATCATCCGAAGGATGTCGTGGAAGTGGTCGACCTTGTCCTGAATCGCGTCCTCGCGGTTCCGGCCCGCTTCGAGCGCCGGGCGAATGTCGAAGAAGGAGAACGCGGGAATCGTTTCGGGGACGCGGAAGTGGTAGACATCGTCCAGCCCCTCGAACTGCTCGTAGTGGCAGCGCAGGTAGTTCTCACACATTCCGTCCCCTTTCGGGTCGACGAGGACGACGGGACCACCAGTCGTCTCGCGGAGCGAGAGAGCGTCGTTGATGATGGCCTTCGACTTCCCACCACCCGTCGACGCGAACCGCCCGTAATGCATCGGCAGTAAGCGCGGTGGAATGCGTGTCGGGACATCTTCGGGGTCGCCAGTGTCGTCGAGGGCGTACCCGATCGCCATCCCGTCACGGAACTCGCTCATGATGTCCTGGTGAGGCCGGGCGAGCGGATTCCGACTCTGTTGTTCCGCACGCGTTCCACGTTCGCCTTCCACGGAGAGTTGGTCCGAAGAGGGAACGACGAGGAAGTTCGCGAGTTCGCGGCCGCTCAGTACGAACTCGGGTCGAGTCTTGCCACGGCCGGTCGTAAGCTCGCGGTTCAAGAGCCGTTGGAGCGCGGTTCGTGCGTGCTGTTCTTTTTTGGCCTGCCGCAAGCCGTTGTCGCGCACCCGTTCGGCTTCCACTCCGTAGTACGGCCCGTCGAGTGTATCGAAGACGGGGGCGAGTGACTGCAACCGCTCGTTGAGTGCTTCACGCTCGCCGTCATTGGATGGCACCCCAAGAGCGCGAATATTCGCGGTAAACGAGCGCTTCGCGTTTTTCGCCTCGATGGCTCCGACACGAGCTGTTTGTGTCTCACTCAAATCCTCCCGGCTTCGGCGGTCGGACTCGTCGTCAAACTCCAACAGTGGTCCAAGAAACCGCTGCGCCCAGGTATCCCGCCCTTCGATGATGTCTTCCGTGCGAACGTCGGCATCGCTCTGCCAGCTCGCCCGTCGTTCGAAGACGACGTGGAACGCCAGTGGTGCACTCGCCTCCGTCAAGTCATCGACGAGCGACGCGAGCGCACCACCAGGCTGGTCGACGGCGTCAGGACTCTCGTCTATATCGTCGCCAGTAAACGGCGAGAGCGACGTCATCCAGTCCTGTTTCCGAGTCGCCGAGCCCTGCCACCGGACGCCGAGTGGGGAGACGGTATCAGTCGCTGGTCGCGCAAGTACTGTCCCCTCTGACGTCATCGTTGGTTTCGCCAGCGTTGTGACCGGCTCGTCCTTGGGAATCGAATCTGGTGGGGCGAGTTCGAGGGCAGTATCCCCAACTTCGATGATGTGATTGGCAGATTGGGTGGCGACCGTCCCCTTATCCACGACTGATTCGGCGTCTGCTGGACCCGCTTGACTGTCGTCTTCAGTCGCCAGTTCGTATTGCTCGTCAGGACCGAATTCGTACTGGAGGTCGCCCGACTCATACTGCTCGACGAATGTCTCTCGGTCGAATTCGACAGGCTGCACGAGTCGCGATGCAACGTCGACCTCGGTGCGTTCGATGTCGAACGTCTCGGGATAGATCGACCGGAGACGCTTCTCGAGAGTGTCCAGATGCTCGTCAGCTCCGTAGTAGAATTCGACCGGCTCATCCGCACCGTCACTGAGTGCGAGAAATTCGAAGCGTAGCGGTGTGTCGCTATGTAGTGGATTCAGTTTGTCGACCAGCCCTGTCGAGTCCGTTGCGGTCAGTTTGTGGAGGCTCTCCAGTGCCTGCGGTAGACGCTCCGGATTGAGGGGTTCGGAGGTTGGCGTCACGCGAAGATACTCACGCATCGTCGCCACCTCCCGTTTCGCCGCCATCAGTTTCTGTTGGCGTCCGCTCAGATTGGAGTTGTCCGTTGTCAGTCCCTCGGCGTTCAATCTCGTCTTGGAACGCCTGCACGTCCGCGTCCACGGCGTTCTCACCAGTCCCGGGGAGTGAGGATCGCCGTTGCTCGGTTGGCTCGAAGTCGATGACTTGCTTCTCCTTGGGCATCGCTTTGACCTGGATGCCGCGCCACTCGCCGTCGACGCCGACGAGCGCCTCGGAGAAGCCGGCGTCCTCGTTGCCGGGCACGGCGTCCTGAACGAACCGCATCTGCGCGTAGTTCAGCCCGAACTCGTCGGCCCACTCCTTGTCCATTCCGTCCAGCCGATGGAACTGCTTGACGGCACACTGGTCCAAGATCGCCTCGGATTCGGCGTGCTCGAAGAACTCGTCGACGGTCTGGGTGACCAGCCGAATCGAGAGGTCATGATGCCGGTGGTGGCGGAACACCGTCTCGAGGAACGCCAGGCTCGCGGCGTCCTGCATGATGTAGCGCGCCTCGTCGATGTAGAACACGACCTCCTTCTCCGAGACCTTCGCTCGCTCGTAGACCAGCGAGATGAGCAGTTGCATGGTCAGCGCCGTACTGCTGTCGACGCTGCCCTCCTGCTGGGCGAGGTCGAGGTAGATGACCTTCTCGTCCCGGATGTCGAAGTCGGATTCTTGGCCGAGATTCGCGTGGCGACCGTCGTCCTCGAAGGGGCGAAGCTGATCGAGCAACCACGTCGCGTCGTCCTTGATCTTCCCTGCCTCCTCGTCGGATCGAACGACGAACTCCTCAGGGTCGTCGACCATCTCCTCGAAGACGTCCATCATATCGCGGATGGTCGGGCTCGGATTGTCGTGCGTCGAGATGTCGTCGGTGATGCCGTTGCGCTGGTAGGCACGTTTGAGGGCGAGTTCGAGCGTCGTCCGGCGGTCACCCAGCGAGATGCCCCGCAGCGCGAAGAAGTTCGTGAGGAAGCTCATCGCGTCGTCGAGCTTCTCGTTGAATGGGCTCGCGTCCTCGCCCATCGCCCGCTGGACATGCTCGGGCGTCTCGCGGATCTCCAGGGGGTTCAGCCCGAGCGTCCCGCCGACAGTGATGCGTTTGGCGTCGAGGGCTTCGGCGACGCCGGCCCAGTTGTTCAGCGGTTCGAGGATGATGCCGATACGGTCCTTGCTCTGCTCGATGGAGCGGATAAAGTTCTGCTTCGAACTGAACGACTTCCCCGAGCCGGTGTCGCCGACGGTGAACATCGCGTACCCGTTGTCCCGGGCGAACGGGTCGATGACCACAGGACTCTGGTTGTCTTTGTGAATCCCGAACTCGACGCCGCCCTCCTCGAGGATCGTCGCGTTGTGCGGCGAGGAGAGCAACGCACCGACGGCGCCGCCGAGCGCAATCGACGTCCGCCCGAACTCGTTGTCGCCGATGGGCGCGGCGGACTGGAGGGCGAGATCTTGGCGACAGATTGCCGTCTTCGGCGTGAGGTTCGCCGGGTCGTCGCGGAGCGCGCTCTTGACCTTCTGGACGGCGTCGCGGAGGTCCTCCTTCTCGTCGGCCCGGACCGTGATGAACATCCCCTGGTCGAAGACATTCGCGCCGTTCTCGACGGCCTTGTACGTCGCTGCGGCCTCGTTGGCGCGTTCCTGTAGGTAGGCACTCC